>OGWZ01001813.1_pt1 | contig 18601 bp, 19 predicted proteins | sample 1576141 | NCBI WGS metagenome assembly OGWZ01 (sample SAMEA3541512, study PRJEB24748) | human gut metagenome | biome: human gut; feature: human-associated habitat; material: faeces | place: China | collected 2012
CTGTAAAACTCTTATCGGTTCTGTCATAATTATTTTTATCCCTATATTACTTTCTTAAAAATTTCATGTAAAAGCTTTTTCTCAATGAATTCGGGAGCACACAAACAAATGCTTGTCCCAGCCCACTAATACAAAAGTCCATCGACGACATATATCCTTTCCTATACTGTCCCCATTTAAACTTCAAAACAGTTTTTGCATATTTAATGCCACCACGGCGTTTAAAAAAATCTTCACTAGTTCGTATATAATACAGAGGTTCCGGAATATTATAACTTTTAATGTGATACTCTAGCACCATTCTTGCAAACAGATCATAATCTTCATACAACAAGACCGACTGATAATTGCCGCTTTTTAATACCGCACTTTTTTTATACATAACTGTTGGATGCAATACCGAACATCTACGGTGCATGAATCGTTCAATTTCATCATTCTCAGATGGCACTCTATGAATTGATATAACATTATCTACAGTATCTACAAATTCTGCCTCATAAGATCCAACCATTCCCAATTTTGGATCTTCTCTAAACTTCTCCAACTGCTTTTCGCATCTTGTACTGACCACATAATCATCCGAATCCATTCTGGCAATAAGCTCATTTTTAGAATTTTCTATTCCTTTTGCAAGTGCTGGTCCCAACCCAAGATTAGTTTCATTGACTATAATATTGAACATTTTAGGATACGCCGTCACAAAATTATTTATCACTTCATCGAGTTCAGTCGTGAGAGGACCATCTTTTACGATAATAAATTCATCTGGCTTAACAGTTTGATTCAGCATGCTTTCAATACTCAATGATAGATATTCCGGTTTTTCTTTATAGTATACCGACATTAAAACTGTATATTTTAAATTTTGCATCATTATCTCCCCTCATTTTTCCGTCATCTCGTTTTCATTTCTTTTTTAATCTATTTACACATCCAAATTCAGGATGATATCAGCGTGTTTTATGGTGCTGTTTTCGCCTAAGTGTTTTTCCTTACTGTCATACCATTTCGGCGCAACAATCATATTTCTACTTTTCTCCGGTTTATTGAGTACACTCGTTTCTATTTTTCTATAGCCGAAGTGCTGTTTTATACAGTCGAACCCCGTATACCCTGCAATGACATTTTTTCTAAGTGTTGGATTGTTGAATCGAACCCTGTCGGCGCATGAATTTTGTTAAAACTGTATATATCATCCAGTTCAATTCTCACCATTCATTGTTCGTTATGAACAAATCATTCACTTTAACCACTCAAAACATGTAATTATCATCACCATCCATTCTCTACTCAACAGCTGTTTTATGAAGTAGAAATCATCTGTTTTTCTCTATTTTTCATGACTCAACAAACCGTTATGATGTAGGTGTCATTAACAGGTTAGATAGTGTACTCAACAGCAGTTTCAGACGTTAATGATAAACTCATGGATTTTTGTTGTTTTCTCCTGTTTTCCGCCATTTCTATGATTCTTCTGAAAAAGTCGTGTCGATTTTGTGCCACAGGGGTCAAAAGCTCAGCGTTTTGTATAGATTTTTGGCGTTTTTAGTTCATGTAGCTGTGAAATATGGCTAATTTCAGCACCCTATATAGTGTGCAAAACAGGTTCTTTTCGACGTTTATACGTCAATATGGTTTGTTGAGTAGACATTTACATGAACTGAAACAAGCCCACGGTTTATTGCTCAACAGCAACCAACCCGTGGGCTCAAATTGTTCTTCAAGTAATTTTCATTCGCTTTTACAGGGCGCCAAACGTGTATTCAAACGACCCTGATACCTTCACAATTCCTCTTTCGGACACTTCAACAAATGAGATACTTGAAGGACAATTCAAGCCTCTAAAAAGTATCATCCATTTTGAGAATTGAAGGTTGTAGATTTTAAATGCCGATAATATGTGATTTTATAAAAACTGACTCCTCTTTTGACCACTCATCCGTAAATTCGATTCATTTCATTTTGCTTCCACTCCCAGCAGGAGTGTGCATAGCGTTTTAGTGTTACATCAGGATTTGAATGCCCCATTAATTCACTCAGCGTTCTCACATTGCAGCCCGCTTGCAGACAGGTTGTTGCAAATGTATGCCGCAGCTCATGTGGGCGGACAACAGGAACTTGAGCCTGCTTTAAGTATCCTTGCAAGCTCTTGTAATAGCAGCGCGGTTCAACTGGTCTAAGGTTGGAATCTGATAGAAACCAGACACCGTTACTCTGCCCGACATATTCTTCTTTTAGAAGGCTGAGGATACCTGTTGGGATGGGGATGTCGCGCTTGGAACTTTGCGTTTTGGGAGATTGCGTTACCAAGGTGGTTTTTCCGGGTGCCATATAAACTCTCTTAACCGTGCGCCGAACGGATAGAACACCGTTTTGTAAGTCGAAATCACCCCATTGCAGCCCGCACACTTCTCCGATGCGCAGACCCATCTGCATCATCAGCAGCATACCAAGCCTCCGGGGTGTTGGCGAAGAGCGAACAAAAGCATAAACAGATTTTTGTTCCAAATTATTTAGAACCGAAGTGTTGGATGGATTCACCGTTGGAAGTTTGAGATCAATTTCAATGGGGCGCATAATATGTAGATGTACCGCATAGCGGCAAATTCTCCGTACAAGCGTCAAGCACTCCTTGCTCATTGCGTTGCCCAGAGTCTTGTGGTTTTGGTCTGCAGGAGCAATAATTTCCAGAAGGCTGCTTTCTAGAATGCTTTCATTCAAAGCTTGAACACGATATGGACCAAGCACAGGCAAAATGTAGTGTTGGAGTGTGTAGTGATAGTGTGCTGCTGTAGAAGATTTGACACCTAAAAAAATGGAGCTTTCCCAGGTTAGAGAAAGCTCTGAAAAAGTTGGATTATCTACATTTAGTGCAAATTGTTGTACCTCCATCTTTTTAATGGTGAGTTTTTCCTTTACTTCAGTGTAAGAATGCCCATAAATGTAACCCCAGATTGCGGTCCGGTCAGACTTTCGTCCCTTAATAAATCGACCCTCCCAACGACCATCTTTCCTCTTTCTGATGTTTTCTCCGCGCTTTGACATAATGCTCCTCCTTGTTCAATTTGTAATGATGTAACATTACTTTTATATGTTTCAGCTATTCTATAGGAAAAAGTATGCCCAATATGGTGAAAGTGACAAAAATGTGTTCGGGTACGGTTTGATATAACTCGTTCTGTTGAAATGGGTATCATCCATTCTCAAAATGGAGGATACTTTCTAGAGGCTTGAATTGTCCTTCAAGTATCTCATTTGTTGAAGTATCAGAAAGAGGAATCGTGAAGGTTATCAGTGGTGCTTGCTATACACATGTGGCACTCTGTAAAAACGAATGGAAAACACTTGAAGAATAATTTGAGCCCACGGGATGGTTGCTGTTGAGCAATAAACCGTGGGCTTGTTTCAGTTCATGTAAATGTCTACTCAACAAAATCAGTTGAGGTCTGATGGTCTATGGTGGAGTTGAATATACATACAGATATAAGGGCGCAGAGGGGACAATATTGGTTGGAGAACATTATGAAAGATAGATTTGCAGTGTCCATGTTCGGACAAAAAAGAATGTCCCGTGAGGGCGGGATAGAGATTGTTGTAAAAGAACTATGCACCAGAATGGCAAGAGATGGATGTCAGGTTACCCGCTATAACAGATCCGGTCATCACGTGAGTGGTGCAGAGTATGACAATAAAACTGAATATGATGAAATCGAGCAGAAATATGTTCCAACCATTGAAAGAAAAGGTTTTGCCGCGGTGAGCGCCTCTTTCTTTGCGGCCTTGTACAGTGCTTTCGGAAAATATGATGTGGTACATATCCATGCAGAGGGACCGGCCTTTTTCTCGTGGCTGCCTAAGATTCTGGGGAAAAGAGTTGTGGTTACCATTCATGGGGAGTGTGAAATAATACGCGGCTGTCATAATAGGGACAAGGGGACGGCAGAGAATGAAAGGCTCCGCGACCCGAAGTTCATATTTTCTTACCCGAAGAATGAACGACTGATCTTTTTGGGTGGCAGCAATGCCGCACAGGAAGAAATCTCGACCATGAGGGTGGGGTGACAGCCAGCGGACAGGCAAGCGAGCCTATCCGCTCTTTGTGTTGGCCGAGATATTGATGAAAAAATTGAGTGGGATTGTGGGAAAGATTTATGAGTAAGAAACTTGCGATTGCGATGTTCGGACAGAAGCGATTATCGAGAGAAGGCGGAGTAGAAATCGTTGTCAAAGAGCTCTGCACCCGAATGGCACAGAATGGCTGTGACGTGACCTGCTACAACAGAGCAGGCCATCATGTGAGTGGTGCAGAGTACGATGATGCCACAATTGAATATAAAGGTATTCATCAGAAAACGGTTCCAACAATCAATCGAAGAGGTTTTGCAGCGGTAACATCATCCTTTTTTGCGGCTCTGTATAGTGCATTTGGAAGATATGATGTGGTGCATATCCATGCAGAAGGACCGGCGTTCTTTGCATGGCTGCCGAAGATGTTTGGGAAAAGAGTTGTTGTTACCGTCCATGGCATTGATTGGCAGCGCGAGAAATGGCAATCAGGACTTGGTTCTAAGTTTATCCACCAAGGCGAAAAAAATGCTGCGAAATATGCGGACGAGGTCATTGTTCTGAGCAAAGGCGTGCAGGATTATTTTAAGGAAACTTATGGAAGAGAAACGCACTTTATCCCTAATGGCGTGAATAGGCCGCAGATTCGGGAAGCAAGTCTGATTACAGATAAGTTCGGGCTGAAAAAAGACTCATACATATTGTTCCTGGGTCGTCTGGTGCCAGAAAAGGGGATTCGATATCTGGTTGAGGCCTTCAAGAATGTCAAGACAGATAAAAAATTGGTCATTGCAGGCGGCTCCAGCGATACGGATTCCTTTATGGAGGAATTGAAGGAACTGGCGAAGGGTGACGATCGGATACTCTTTACCGGCTTCGTGCAGGGGACGATGCTGGATGAACTGTACAGCAACGCTTACATTTACACGCTGCCGTCTGATCTGGAGGGAATGCCTTTGAGTCTGCTGGAAGCAATGAGCTACGGCAACTGCTGTCTGGTTTCCGATATTCCGGAGTGCGCAGAGGTTGTGGAAGATAAGGCATTGATTTTCAAAAAGTCGGATGTAGAGGACTTGCGAGAAAAACTGCAAGAGGCCTGTGACCATCCTGAAATGGTTATGAAAATGAAGAAGCAGGCAGCTGACTTTATCTGCGAGAAATATAACTGGGATGAAGTCGTAAAGGAAACGATGAAACTGTACAGGAGAAAATAATAGATGAGAGTATTGATAATAAATAAATTTCTATATCCAAACGGTGGATCAGAAACCTACATATTTAAGCTGGGTGAGGCACTGGAGCAGCACGGACACGAAGTTCAGTACTTCGGTATGGAGCATGAAGGCCGCTGCGTGGGCAACCGGGTCAATGCTTACACAAGTGACATGGACTTCCACGGCGGCAGTAAACTGAGCAAGCTGACCTACCCGATCAAGACCATCTACAGCAAGGAAGCACGGGTGCAGCTGAGAAAAGTTCTGGACGACTTCAAGCCGGATGTCTGTCATCTGAACAACTTCAACTACCAGCTGACACCTTCCATCATCCTGGAAATCGTGAAGTGGCGCAAGGAGACCGGAAGGGATTGCAAGATCATCTTCACAGCACATGACTACCAGCTGGTCTGCCCGAACCACATGCTGAACAATCCGAACACCCACCAGAACTGTGAGAAGTGCCTTGGAGGCCATTTCGTGAACTGCATGAAAGGCAAGTGCATCCACGGTTCCACGGCAAAGTCTGCCATCGGCATGATGGAGGCTGAGTTCTGGAAGTGGAAGGACACCTACAAGTACATTGATACCATGATCTGCTGCTCTGAGTTCATGAAGAGCAAAATGGACAGAAACCCGCTGTTTGCGACGAAGACCGTGGCAATGCACAACTTCATCGATAAGGTGGAGTGGAAGGAAACGGAGAAGAAAGATTACGTTCTCTACTTTGGCCGCTTCTCCGAGGAGAAAGGCATCGGCACACTCATCAAGGTCTGTAAAGAACTGCCGGATGTACAGTTCATCTTCGCTGGTACTGGCCCGCTGGAAGAGACGGTAAATGGTATTAAGAACATCAAGAACGTTGGCTTCCAGAAAGGCGAGGCACTGGAGAATCTGATCCGTGAGGCACGGTTCTCCATTTACCCGTCTGAGTGGTATGAGAACTGCCCGTTCTCTGTGATGGAATCCCAGATGTACGGCACACCGGTGCTGGGTGCAAACATCGGCGGCATCCCGGAACTGATTCAGGTTGGCAAGACCGGCGAGCTGTTCGAGAGCGGTAATGCCGAAGATCTGAAGAAGAAGATCGAGAAGCTTTGGGGTGATAAGAAGCTGTGTGCGGAGTACAGTGCGAACTGCAAGGACATCAGCTTCGATACCATTGATGAGTATTACGAGAAAATTATGAAGGTGTATCAAGGCTAATTAATAAATAGCCTTTGTGACGGAGGATAAAAGAAAGATGAAGAATTATAAAATTGCTGTGGCCGGAACAGGTTATGTGGGGCTTTCGATTGCAACCTTGCTGAGTCAGCATCATCAGGTGACGGCAGTAGATATTGTGCCGGAAAAAGTTGAACTGATCAATAATCGCAAGTCTCCGATTCAGGATGACTACATTGAAAAGTACCTTGCAGAGAAAGAACTGAATTTGACCGCAACACTGGATGTAAAGGCTGCATACTCTGGTGCGGACTTTGTCGTTATTGCGGCACCTACCAACTACGATAGCCACACCCAGCACTTTGATACATCTGCGGTCGAAGCTGTGATCAAGCTGGTCATGGAATATAATCCGAACGCCATTATGGTCATCAAATCCACGATCCCTGTGGGCTATACCGCATCTGTGCGTGCGAAGTTCGGCAGCAAGAACATCATCTTCAGCCCGGAATTTTTAAGAGAGAGTAAGGCTCTTTATGACAATTTGTATCCGAGCCGTATCATCGTTGGTACGGATCTGGAGGACGAAAGATTAGTAGAAGCAGCTCACGAGTTTGCTGGTCTGCTGCAGGAAGGTGCCATCAAAGAGAATATCGACACCTTGTTCATGGGCTTTACCGAGGCAGAAGCTGTTAAGCTGTTCGCCAATACATATTTGGCTCTTCGTGTTGCTTACTTCAACGAACTGGATACCTATGCAGAGAGCAAGGGGCTGAACACCCAGCAGATTATCAACGGTGTCTGCCTTGATCCTCGTATTGGCAGTCACTACAATAATCCGTCCTTCGGTTACGGCGGCTACTGCCTGCCCAAGGACACCAAGCAGCTGTTGGCAAACTATGCCGATGTGCCGGAGAACCTGATTGAAGCTATTGTCGAGAGCAACAGAACTCGTAAGGACTTCATCGCCGACCGCGTCCTGAAGCTGGCTGGCTACTATGGCTATGACGAGGACAACGAATACGATGAGAAGCAGGAGAAGTCTGTGACCATCGGCGTGTACCGCCTGACCATGAAGAGCAACAGCGACAACTTCCGCCAGAGCTCCATTCAGGGTGTCATGAAGCGCATCAAGGCAAAAGGCGCAACTGTGATTATCTATGAGCCGACTCTGAAAGATGGCGACACCTTCTTTGGCAGCGTTGTGGTTAATGATTTGGCTAAGTTTAAGGAAATGAGCCACGCTATCATTGCAAACCGTTACGACAAGTGCCTGGATGATGTGAAAGAGAAAGTCTATACACGCGATATTTTCCAGCGTGATTAAGAGGTGGATATGCAAAAAGAACGATATGAAGGGATAGATGGGTTAAAGGCATATGCCATTATTGGAATTGCTCTGATGCATGTATTATCGAATGGAAAATACGAAATTGGAGGATTTGCATTTAACCAGCTTATTCCGTCTTTTACAAACCTCGTTTTCCTTTTTATGATGGTCAGCGGCTTTGGTATGTGCTGCGGCTATTACCAGAGAATAATTGACCAGAAGATCAGCGTAGAGGATTTCTACAAGAAACGGTACATCAAAATCTGGCCGTACTTTGCACTGCTTTGTGCGTTAGACTTTGTGATTTCACCAAGCAAGGAATCCTTGTTTGAAGTTTTCACAAACTTGACATTATGCCAAGGGTTACTGCCGAATGCCAAGATTTCGGTCATTGGTGTAAGCTGGACACTGGCAGTCATTTTTGTGTTCTACATGCTGTTCCCGTTCTTCTGTTTCCTGATTGGAAACAGGAAGAGAGCGTGGGGTGTGGCGGTTGCGGCACTGGTATTTAACTGGCTGTGCGCTAATTACTTCAAAGCTGGAAGGACTAATATCGTCTACGATGCGATTTACTTTATCGCAGGTGGCCTGATTTTTCTCTATCGAAAAGAACTGGCCGAGTTCGCATCGAAGTACAAAATCATCGCCGGAGCGGTCCTGCTGATTACCACGGTTGAGTATTTTGCGTTAGGCGGTTCTACACTCACGATGCTGTTCTTTTGTGTGGCAGCACTGATCTATACCCTCGGTTGTAGAACGGGGGGGGGTACTGGTCAATCCAGTTGCCAAGTTCCTCGGTGGTATCAGCTTCGAGATTTATCTGAGCCACATGGTAATTTATCGTGTGCTTGAGAAGCTACATCTTGTTCATCTGTTTGAAAATGGTCTGCTGGCATATATCTTCACAGCGGTTACAGTTATCTGCGGTTCGGTTGCGTTCTCGGTATGTGCCAAGTGGTTCTTAAATAAAGTCGAAACATTCTTAAAAGAGAGAGTTAGGAGAGTTAATCATGTCTGAAGAAAAGAAGTTAAATGGTACGGTCATCGTTACTTATCGTTGTAACGCTCGTTGCTCTATGTGCAACCGTTATAAGGCACCTTCCAAGCCGGAAGAGGAAATCAGCATCGAAACCATCAAGAAGCTGCCGAAGATGTACTTTACCAATATCACCGGCGGCGAGCCGTTCATCCGTACTGATCTGAAGGATATCGTGCGTGAACTGTACAAGAAGTCCGACCGTATCGTTATTTCCACGAATGGTTTCTTCACCGACCGTATCGTTGACCTGTGCAAGGAGTTCCCGCAGATCGGTATTCGTATCTCTATCGAGGGTCTGGAACAGACCAATAACGAGATCCGTGGTCTGCAGAACGGCTACCAGCGTGGTTACGGCACACTGAAAAAGCTGCGTGAGATGGGCATGAAGGATGTCGGCTTCGGTATGACTGTTCAGGACAAGAACGCTCCTGACCTGGTGCCTCTGTACAAAATCTCCGATGAGATGGGTATGGAGTTCGCTACCGCTTCTCTGCATAACAGCTTCTACTTCGTTGAGGCAAAGAACATCATCCATGATCGTCCTATGGTCGCAAAGAACTTCGAGAATCTGGTCAATGAACTGCTCTGCAGCAACAGCCCAAAGAAGTGGTTCCGTGCATATTTTAACCACGGCCTGATCAACTACATCTACGGTCAGAAGCGTCTGCTGCCTTGCGACATGAGCTTTGATACCTTCTTTATCGACCCGTATGGCGATGTCATGCCTTGCAATGGCACCAAGGATAAAGAGGTCATGGGCAACCTGAACAATCAGACTTGGGACGAGTTGTGGAACAGCCCGGAAGCAGAGAAGGTTCGTGCAAAGGTTCGTTGCTGCGACCGTGACTGCTGGATGATTGGTAGTGTAAGTCCTGCTATGCACAAGTACATCTGGAAGCCCGCTACTTGGGTTCTGGTTCACAAGTTCAAGGCACTGTTCACCAAGCATCCGTACAGTATGTACGAGTTGAAGATTTGCCGTGATTATCGTGATGGCAAAGTCACTAAGGAAGACCTGGACAAGTGCAGCACCTGCGATATGAACTGTGTGATCAACAACGGCCTGAGTGAGGCAAGTAAAGAGCAGCTGAAGCATAAGACTGGCGAGGAAATCGTGGATGCTGATATCGCACAGCAGATGGAGAATAAGTAATGAGTGAACAGACAGCGGTACGAACAAGGGAAAAATGGGTCGATGATGTAAAAGTCATTGCCTGCATATTGGTCGTACTGGGACATTTCTTTCAGAGTATGACGAAGGCGAATATTTTGCCAGCGAATGACTTGTATAAGTGGTTTAATACGACGATCTATTATTTCCATGTGCCATTGTTCTTTATGTGTAGCGGATACCTTTATCAAAAGTACAGCAAGGTAAATGACTTCAAGAGCTGGAAAAAGAATGTGGCGAAGAAGGCGTTGGCACTTGGTGTGCCATATGTGACTTTCTCGACAGCCACATGGGTATTAAAAACAGTATTCTCCAGCAGTGTGAATGACCAGATTGGTGGTTTGGGTGATACATTGCTTTTACATCCCACTTCTCCGTATTGGTATCTGTATGCATTGTTCTTTATCTTTCTCATCACACCGACCTTTTCTACTGTCAAAATGGCTGTTGTGGGTTTGGCAATTGCAGCACTAGCAAAGGCCTTTATTTTAACGGGGGGGGTACGGGAATATATGCCGTATCAATCGTCCTTGCAAATGAGATTTGGTTTGTGCTGGGAATGAGCGTCTGCGCATTTAATGTGGAGCTACGAGGAAAGAAATTGCAAGGAGCGGTGATTGGTTTGCTGTTCTTGGGGCTAAGTGTAGCTGTGCATATAGCTGGTATTAAGAACTTGACAGTATCATTTGTGTTGGGCATTATGGCTTGTATTGCAGTGATCTTTTTGGTGGCTGCATACGAAGAAAAAACGGGAAAGATTATGGTATTTCTTGCAAAGTATACCATGCCAATCTTTCTGATGCATACGCTGTTCGCGGCACCAACAAGAGCTGTTCTACTGAAGGTAGGTGTTACGAATGCAGCAGCTCATGTTGTACTAGGGCTTGGAATCAGTTTTGTAGGACCGATTGTAGCTGCGTGGGTTATGAAGAAAACAAAATATTTAGAGTTCTTTTTGTATCCCAATAAGGTTATTAAGGCTACTTCTAAATGCAGGAATTGATTGCTTGTAACAAATAACTGGAGAATACAAAAATGTTGTTAAAGGTAGAAAAACTCGTAAAGATGTATAAAATTCCGATTCTGGGGGGGTAGCGAAAGAACCAAATTATCTCCTGGGGGTTGATATTCCGAGATGTGTTGTTATTGGGAATAATGTCAGCTTCCCACATAACGCTATCGGAACGGTGATTCATGATAACACGATCATTGAAGATAATGTGAGAATTTATCAGAATGTCACGCTGGGACGTGCTGATGTTTATAAATCCGAAAAAGACTCTCCTTCAGAATTTAAAGGATTTCTTATTAAAGAAGGAGCGTGTATATGTGCTGGGGCAAAGCTGATATGCAAAAAGGGAACACTTGTTATAGGTAAAAATGCTGTAGTTGGGGCGAATGCTGTTCTGCTAAATTCGATTGGAGACAATGAAATTTGGGGCGGTGTTCCGGCAAGATTTATTGGAATGCGCGAGACAAGTGACAATGAAATGTAAAATAGGCAATGGAAATTGTAATGGTGGGAGAAAGTAATGGAAGACCGATTTAATAAGGAAAAAAGTCTTGAACTAAAAGGTGCTGCAATTATCTTTATGTTCTGGCCACATCTCTATGGACACGACTATCTTATCCAGAATGGAAATTATTATACGGAGTTATGGTGGGGGGTAACGCAGTTCCTGCTTACGTTGAGTAGTATATGCGTACCGATTTTTATCTTTATAGCAGGATATGGGTTTGCAATCAAGCAAGGCTCGGAAAAGTCTTTGCTGAAAACAATCGGTGGACTGTATAAGAAAATCTGGCTAGTAGCACTGTTCTTTTTTCCTCTTGCATTTTTCCTTGGAAAGATGGATTTCAAAATTGCTGAATTGGGACTAAATTTATCGGGATTTTACTTTAGCTATTGTGGAGAATGGTGGTTTGTTTCACTTTATGTGCTGCTTGAAATCTATGCGCGGGTTTTAGAAAAGACGAAGGTCTTGAATAATTTGAAACTGTTAGCGTTGATTTCCGGATTACTGATGATTGCTGGATATGGTATGAAAGTATTAATTCCGACAGCAGAAAAAATCAATACGCTTGAATGGATTCCATATACTTTTTTGATTAAACAACCGATTTTCATCAGCGGTTATATATGCAAGAAACTGGATGTGTTTAATAAACCGTTTGTTGTAAAATTTGGAATGTTTGGATTTATCGCGTGGACATTTATGTTTAGTAACATACCACAATCATTCTTTCTTCCAATTGTAGTCCCTTGCTTTATAGCAGCATTTTGTTGTGTCCCGATTACCGGAATAATGAAAAGAGGATTACTGCTGTTAGGAAAAAATAGTACTTATATGTGGCTGACTCACAGTTGGCTGATTTATAAATTCCTGCAACCCGTTATTTTTTCTATGCACGATGTAGTAGCTAATTTGATAGTACTTGTAATAATCGATCTTCCACTTGCTTTCTGTTTTAAGTTACTTGAGGGGAAAGTGAGTAAGCTGCTAAGTGATAAATGCGGTTGTGTCACACAATAAGAAATATTGGAAAGCCTGCAATTTTTATAGAGGGCATGCAGGCGGTGAGGGAACATGGCTTATGAAAATACTCATTATTAGAAATTATCCAAGCTATATGGATGTGGAAAAAAATACATACAACATCCAAGAGGTTGGACTGGCAAAATCATTGGTCCGAAAAGGTAATGTTTGTGATATTGTTTTTTGGACTGACAAGGATGAAAAAGAAGTTGATATTCCAGTCGATAATGCAGGAAAGATAACCGTTTTCTATAGACATGGTAAAACGGCCTTGAAAAACACGATTTACACTGAATGCGATGAATTGTTTGCACAATATGATGTGTTGCAAACAGCCGAGTACAATCAAATGCAATCATGGATTCTGGCAAAAAAGTATCCAGAGAAACATATTGTTTATCATGGTCCCTATTATGCAACATTTAATAAACGATACAATTTAATGTGCACTGTATTTGATTTATTCTTCCTAAATAGATACCGGAAACTTGGAACTCATTTTATAACAAAAAGTAAACTTGCTCAGGAATTTCTGGAGAGCAAAGGCATAAAAGAGTCTAATGTGAAAGCAATAGGTGTCGGAATAGACACCCAGATGCTTTCAAACGGAAAAGCCGAATGCAATGAGCCGCTGTTTTTGACAATGCGGAATGATAAGAACATAAAATTTCTGTATATAGGCCGTTTTGAGGAAAGACGAAATGTTCCATTCATATTTGATGTTTTTGCTGAAGTTCTGAAAAAAAATGTTAATGCAACCTTGTATATGATTGGTACAGGAGATAAAGATTACACAGAAAAATGCTGGAAGTATGCAACAGAACTTGGTATACGGGAAAATATCGTATATCAGGAGAAGATGGAACAGAAATACCTATCTGGCGTTTATAATCTGGCAGATTTCTTCCTGCTTCCAACAGAATATGAGATTTTTGGAATGGTACTTCTGGAAGCTATGTATTACAAAACTGTTGTGCTGACAACGGATAATGGCGGATCAAGCACACTGATTGATAACGGTAGGAATGGCTATATTCTTAAGGATAAAAAAGCGAGCGAATGGGCCAATGTGGTATCCGAGATTACATCTGAGAAAATGAACGCTGTTAAAGAAGCAGCACACGACACCATTGCTGATCAATACACTTGGGATAAATTGGCGGATTCGTTTGTAGAGAGCTATAAGAAACTGGGCAATAAACAGAAAGGTTGAATATAGGAATGAAGTCAATAGCATTTGTTGTGCCTTGGGGGGGGAAGCTCCCGGCATATTTCCAATTGTGGCTGGAGTCATGTAAAAGAAATCCGAGCGTAGATTTTCTTGTTTTTACAGATGATTATACGGGATACAATTATCCAGAAAATGTAAAAGTAAGTTATATGAGCTTTGAACAGATGAAGGAACTGTTTCAAAAGCATTACGATTTTCCCCTGTCGATTAGCGCTCCGTATAAGTTCTGTGATTTTAGACCCGCCTTTGGTGAAATCTTTTCTGACTATTTGGTAGGCTATGACTATTGGGGGCACTGTGATGTTGACCTGATCTGGGGTGATATACGGAAATTTGTCACTGATGATGTACTAACAAAATATAAAAGAATTTTTTCAAGAGGGCATTGTAGCATTTACGAAAATTCGTCAGAGGTTAATGCTTTGTACAGGACCCTTCCGACGTGTGGCTGCCAAGATTGGAAAAACGTATTTCAAAGTGAAAAGTCTTGTTGCTTTGATGAATGGGCTGGTCATTGTGGCGGTGGGATGTCGCAAATAATGCTGCAAAATAATGTGACAATATTTGATGAAGTGTGTAGCGCAGATATAAATGTTAATAAGGGGAACTTTGAAATCAATAGAATGGAAAAACATAAGGGCCTGTATTTCGCATATGAAAACGGAAAAATGAAATTGAAAGGCCCGGATATGAACAGAGAGGTCTTGTGTGCGCATTTTCAAAGGCGTGCAGTTGAAATAGAAAAAGATATTAATTATAACAAATATTATTTTGTGGCACCATGTCATATAACAAGCGATGAAAGTCAAATAAGGTCGCATGTGATAGAAAATAGATTGTTCGAAATCAGGAGACTGCTCAAAAGAGTGCAGAGTAAAATGCGATAATTCTACTGAAGTTTTATAGAGAAGTGGTGTCATATTCACAAAAGGATTGAAAGAAAAATGAATAAATTGACAATTCCAATAACTAAATTATTGTTTTATATTTTCTGGACACTATTGCTCATCGGAAAAGGTCTTGGTATGACATCTTCTAATCCGATTATGGTATCAATTACTTGGATTGCAATTATCTTTGCTGCTTTTAAATTGATTACCACTAAATGGAAAAAACAAGAACTGGTTGTGTCAGGTGTTTTGTTAATACTAGGACTGATTGTGTTTATGAAAACAAGAGACGCAGCGGTTCTTTTAACTGTAATGACCATATGCGCAGCAAAGGACATTGATTTAAGAGAATTATTCAAATATAGTTTTTGGCTTAAATTCGGAATGTTTTTTGTGAGAACCTCATTGGCACTAGCAAATATGATTGATCGACAAGTCCTTGTAAGATATGATTCTGGCGACATTCATACTGTAAGATACGCATTAGGCTATGGACAGCCAAACGCAACACATTATACACTATTTGTTATATATGTTCTATTGTTTATGTCCTATAAGAACTTAAAAACATGGATGTTTATACTGCTTGAACTCTATAATGTCTTTATATTTTCGTACACAAATTCAAGAACTGGTTTTCTAATGACATCATTACTCGTACTATGCGTGTGGGCAATTAAAAGCAAAGTTGTTTATAGGATTTTTAAATCATTCGGTAAACCATTGTGTTATTCATATCTTTTCCTTGCAGTGTTAAGCTTTGCTACACCATATTTTATAAATACAATAATGAAATATGCAGGATTAGGAACATTTTTATCTAGGTTCAAAACCGGAGTAGCAATTTTGACTACCAATACATTGACTCTCTTCGGAAGTGGAAATATAAGGACTGACTATGGTTTCGTTTTTATAGGGTTTCAGTATGGACTGGTCATTTTGCTGATATATATACTTGCGAACACGGCCTTGATGAAGGAATTCTTTAGACAGCGATATTATATTGAGTTTTTTATTGTTCTTATATATGCAATATATACGATAGTAGAATCCTACAGTGCGTCCATTCTTATGAACACTTCTTTGATATTGCTTTCAATATTGTTATATCAAAATAATAAAAATACATACTTGAATGGAGGTGAAAGTCAGTGAAAAACCTCAAGAAAAATTTGGTTTACCAAAGTGTCTATCAATTGTTAATGGTCATAAGCCCATTGATTACGTCTCCGTACATAGCAAGAACTTTGGGAAATGAAATGTATGGTGTGTACTCTTATTATTACTCTATTGCATATTATTTTGGAATATTTGCGATACTTGGTCTGGCTAATTATGGTAATAGAACTATAGCAAAAGTAAGGTCTACTGGTAAGAAAGAACTGAGCAAGACTTTTTTAGAGATGATGCTAATGCAGATTGGAATGCTTATCTTAGTTAGCATTGTATATTTTGCGAGTGTTCCATTTTGGGGTGGCGAGTATAAACTAAATGCTGTCATTGAATGGCTATATATTCTATCAGTTGGATTGGATATTAGTTGGTTCTACTTTGGAATTGAGGAGTTTAAAACAACAACGCAAAGAAGTTTTGTGGTGAAGATTGCCATAATCGCATGTATCTTGATTTTCGTCAAGAGTCCAGCTGATCTCAATACGTACACAATTGTTATGGCAGGTGGTATGTTGATCAGCAGCTTGATTCTATGGATTCAACTGCCGAGGTATATACAGACAACAAAGATTTGTTTAAGGGATATTTCACGCCATATTAAGCCCAATTTGATGCTTTTTGTTCCAGTTGTATCCCTAGCACTATTTCATTATACAGACAAGATAATGCTCGGAGCAATGAGTACATGGAAAGAATTGGGGTATTATACTAATTCAGATAAAATAGTAAATATTCCAATGGGACTCATCAATGGTCTTGGTGTTGTTATGCTTCCACGTATTTCAGCATTGAGTATTTCTAATAATGCAAATAAAATTGAGAGATATGTAAACACATCGATTGTTTTATCACTTTGGGCAGGAATAGCATTGTGTTTTGGGATTAAAGCAATTGATACGGACTTTATTCCTTTTTTCTTTGGCGAAGGATATATGCGGTGCGCTGAATTATTGGAATGGTTGTCGATTGTTATAATAATTAAAGCAATATCAAATGTTCTGAGAACACAATATCTTATTCCGATGGAAAAAGATAAGGAATTTAATATTTCTGTTATTGTTGCTGCGATTGTAAATGTTATACTCAATTATATTTTGATTCCAATATATGGGGCAATGGGAGCAGTAATAGGAACATTGGTGGCAGAAACAATTGTCCTCTTTCTTTATGCAGTGTTTTCAAAATGCGTTATTAAGTTTGATAAGGTGATTCTTCCGGGAATGCTATTTGTAATTGCTGGAATAGTGATGAACGTGGTCGTTGATGTAGTAAAAGATAAGATCATCATTAATAGCTTATTTCTGCGACTTGTAGTTGAAGTGTGTATAGGTGGACTTATATATTGCGTTTTGACTTTTGTTGGAATATTACTAATAAAGAAGCCCCAAAAGACACTTAACCTGTAAATTAACAGATTGATCTTTTATTAGCGAAGGATAGAGAATTATGAAAACAACATTACTTATCATGGCTGCTGGTATCGGAAGTCGTTTCGGAACAGGAATTAAGCAGTTGGAGCCGGTGGATGATGCTGGACATATCATCATGGACTACTCAATCCATGATGCAATTGAGGCTGGCTTCAACCATGTAGTATTTATCATCCGTAAGGATATCGAGAAGCAGTTTAAAGAGGTTATTGGTGGTCGCATTGCCTCCATTTGCTCTTCTCATGACGTAACTGTAGACTATGCTTTTCAGGACATCAACGATATTCCGGGAGAACTTCCAGAAGGCCGTACAAAGCCGTGGGGAACCGGTCAGGCCGTGCTTGCAGCGAAGGACGTAATTAAAACTCCGTTCATCGTCATTAACGCAGACGATTACTATGGCAAGGAAGGATTTAAGGCAGTCCATGAGTATCTGGTGAACGGCGGCAAGTCTTGCATGGCTGGCTTCGTGCTGAAGAACACCCTGTCTGATAATGGCGGTGTGACCCGTGGCATCTGCAAGATGGACGAGGGTAACAACTTGACTGAGGTTGTGGAGACCAAGAACATCGTGAAGACTGCAGATGATGGAGCAGAGGCCGACGGTGTGGCTGTTGATGTGAATTCTCTTGTTTCCATGAACATGTGGGGCTTGACTCCTGATTTTCTGGATGTGCTGGAAGATGGTTTCAAGGAGTTTTTCGAGAAAGAAGTACAGAGCAATCCTCAGAAGGCTGAGTATCTGATTCCAATCTTCATCGGTGAGCTGCTGGAGCAGGGAAAGATGTCTGTAAAGGTCCTGAAGACCAACGACACCTGGTATGGTATGACCTACCATGAGGATGTCGCAGCCGTAAAGGGCAGTTTCAAGGAGATGCTGGAGAACGGCGTGTATAAGGCTGATTTATTTTCAGACCTGTGATATACTTGAGCCATCATAATAGGAAAGAGGTTATCACCTATGCCCAGAACAAAAGGCAGCAAAAACCGTCCCAAAACTACTCATACCGACTACGCATCTCAGATCGCGGAGAAGCAGGAATCTATCACTTCCCTGACTGCTGAGATTTCATCCATCACCACAAACATTGACACTTTGAAGGCTGACCTGAAAGTGAAAAAGCTGCGCTGAAGAAGGCCGAAAAAGAAGTGGCATCCCTGGAAGCGAAGAAGGAAAAGGCAGATGCTAAGGTCGCTGAAGAAGCTAAGAAGACCGAAGCAGAGGCTGTGCTGAAGAAGTTGCTGGCAAGCGGTATGAGCGCAGATGAAATCCTCGAAAAATTGAAATAAACAAGAACTCAAGAAAAAAGAAATGCCGTGTGGACAAACTGAACTTCAGGAGTTCACGCGGTAT
>OGWZ01001815.1_pt1 | contig 18598 bp, 16 predicted proteins | sample 1576141 | NCBI WGS metagenome assembly OGWZ01 (sample SAMEA3541512, study PRJEB24748) | human gut metagenome | biome: human gut; feature: human-associated habitat; material: faeces | place: China | collected 2012
TATAGCATCTACGGAGGGAACGGTAACCATTGACGGTCATGATATACTGGATGAACCGGAGCAGGCAAAAAAATGTATCGGCTATCTGCCGGAAATGCCGCCTCTTTATTTCGATATGACAGTGCTGGAATATATGAATTTCGTCGCTGATCTTAAAAAAATCCCAAAAGATAAAAAGAAATCCATGGTTGCAGAGGTCATGGAAATGGTAAAAATCACAGACATGAAAAACCGTCTGATCAAAAACCTTTCAAAAGGTTACAGACAGAGGGTTGGTCTTGCACAGGCAATTTTAGGATATCCGGAAGTGATCATTCTCGATGAACCTACAGTTGGTCTTGACCCGAAACAGATCATTGAAATTCGTGATCTGATCAAGAGTCTTAAGGAAAAACATACGGTAATTTTAAGTTCCCATATTCTTTCAGAGGTAAGTGCCGTCTGTGATTATGTACTGATCATTTCCCATGGTAAACTTGTTGCCAGTGATACACCGGAGAACCTCGGAAAACTTGCAGAAGGATCTAATACCCTGAATCTGATCGTAAAAGGTGAGAAAGACAAGATCCGTACAGCACTCGGACAGATTGAGGGTGTAAAGAATGTTACTGTAGCTGATGCAAAAGAAGAGCATGCATGGAATGTAACTGTTTCCACAAATGAGGACAGTGATGTCCGTGAAGAAGTATTCTTCAAAATGGCAGATGCGAAGTGCCCGATCCTTGAGATGCAGTCCAGGAAAGTATCTCTGGAGGAAATCTTCCTTGAACTGACCGAAGACGATAAAAAAACAGACAAAAAGGAGGGGGAAGATAAATGATCGCAGTATATAAAAGAGAGCTGAGAAGTTACCTTACATCTATGATTGGCTATCTGTTCATATTTTTTATCCTGCTTCTGACTGGTATTTATTTTTCCGCATATCAGCTCGGAGCGTCATACCCACGCTTTGAATATACATTGAGTGCACTGACATTCGTATTTCTGATCAGTGTACCGATCCTTACCATGAGAGTTCTTGCAGAAGAACGTAAACAGAAAACAGATCAGCTGCTCCTTACCGCACCGGTATCTGTAGAAAAAATCGTTCTCGGCAAATATTTTGCACTGGTTACGATCTTTGCGATTCCGATGCTGATCATGTGCTTTTATCCATTACTTATGACAAAATTCGGCACAGTATCTCTGAGTGCAGCTTATACGGCAGTCCTCGGATTTTTCCTTCTGGGTTGTGCAAACCTTGCAATCGGTGTGTTTATTTCATCGCTTACTGAAAGTCAGGTCATTGCGGCAGTGCTGACCTTTGTCATTCTGTTTGCTTTTTATATGATGAATGGCATTTCTTCTTTCTTCTCCGAAGGCGCAATGTCTACATGTATTACATTTGGACTTCTTATCCTTGCAGCAGCAATCATAATCTACACCATGATCAAAAACTTCCTGATCTCCGCAGTTGTCTGCGTGGTAGGAGAAATTGCACTTGTGATCGTTTATGTCGTGAATTCCAGCTTTTTCTCAGGCGGAATCCAGAAAGTACTGGATATTTTTAACCTGAGCAGCCATTTTGACAACTTTGCAAATGCAATTTTCGATGTAAAAGGAATTCTGTATTTTGTGTCTGTAATCGCAGTATGCTTATTCCTGACCGTACAGTCGATTGCCAAGAGACGCTGGAATTAAGGAGGTGGGAGACAATGAAATTTACAGATAAATTTAAAGCAAAGAAGACAGAAAATCAGGAAAATCCGGTAAACGAAGCTTCAAAGAAAGAAAAGAAACCTCTGAAGCAGAAGATCAAGGATTCCATGAACAAAAAGTATCTCAAAAATGGCTCCTACAGCGTAGTCATCAGTGCCATTTTTGTTGTGATCGTACTTGTAGTCAATATGATCGTCGGCTCACTTCCAACAAAATATACGGAGGTTGATGTCAGCAGCGAAAAACTGTACAGCATCAGTGATGATACAAAAAAATTCCTTAAAAAACTGGACAAAGATATCACAATTTATCAGGTAGTTCAGAGTGGTTCCGAAGATGAGACCATTAAGAAACTTCTGGAAAAATATGAGGAAGAATCGGATCACATTAAAGTAGAACAGAAAGATCCGGTAGTAAACCCGAAATTTACATCCGACTATACAAGTGACGATGTTGCTGCAAACAGCCTGATCGTTGTATGTGGTGACAGAAGCAAAGTGGTAAATTACAGCAGTATTTATGAATCTTCTATAGATTACAATACTTATCAGTCTACAACGACAGGATTTGATGGAGAAGGCCAGATTGACAGTGCAATTTCCTATGTGACATCAGAAGACCTTCCGGTGCTTTATACGCTGGACGGACATGGTGAAAAAGAACTGGATTCCACACTTCAGGAGGATATCCAGAAGGCGAATATTGACATTAAGTCCCTGAATCTGATCACAGAAGAAAAAGTTCCGGATGATACGGCATGTCTGCTGATCAATGCACCTACTTCTGATATTTCCGAATCTGAAAAAGATGCAATTATTGATTATCTGGAAAATGGCGGAAAGGCTATGATTTTCTCTGATTATACAGAAGAATCTATGGAAAATTTTGATGCCGTTCTTGCAAATTATGGTGTGGAAAGAACAGATGGTATCGTGATAGAGGGCGATTCACAGCATTATGCACAGATGCCTTATTATCTGGTACCGACGGTCAACAGCACAGATGCAATCTCTGATTTTGCATCCAAAGGATATTATGTTCTGATGCCATATGCACAGGGAATCAAACAGACAGACAATCTTCGTGACACCGTTACAGTCAACAGTCTTCTGACTACTTCCGACAGTGCATATTCCAAGGTTGATGTCAACAGCGGCACAATTGACAAGAGCGATGATGATATTGATGGTCCGTTTGACCTGGGTGTAAGTATTACCGAAACTCTGGATGATGATAAAGAAACTCAGATTGTTTATTACACAAGTTCCAATCTCATGGACAGCCAGATCAACCAGATGGTATCCGGAGGAAACGAACAGATGATCATGAGTTCTCTGAACTGGATGTGCAGCTCTGATGAAACTTCTACCATCTCTATTCCGTCCAAAAACCTGCAGATTTCCTATCTGACACTGACTGCTTATGATGTAAGCTTCTGGAAAATTATGGTAATGGGAATTATCCCGGTTATTTTCCTTGTCATTGGATTTATGGTATGGCTGAAAAGGAGAAAAGCATAATGAAGAAAAAAACAGTCAAACTTATTTCTGCTGTTGTGGTGCTTGGTGTGGCATGCGGTGCTTATGTCGGTGTGAATTCTTATGTTTCTTCACAGGAAGCAAAAGAGGCCGAGGAAGAGGATAAGAGCGTTGATCTTACAAGCCTTAAAGCAGATGAGGTGACAGCAGTTTCTTTTAAAGCAGATGACGCAGATGTAGAATTTGATAAAAAAGATGATAGCTGGACAGAAAAATCAGATGCAGATTTTCCGGTAAATCAGGATACTGTGGATGATGCAGTTAAGGGAGTTGCTTCCCTTACTGCAGATCAGGAGATTTCGGATGTTGAGAATTTGAGTCAGTATGAGCTGGATGATCCGCAGAATACGATCACACTGACAACGGCAGATGGAGATACAACACTTCAGGTCGGTATGGAATCTTCGAATAATCAGTATTACGTGAAGAAGGTGGACGATGATAAGAATGTCTATCTGGTAGCAAGTACATCATTGGAGCCTTTTATGGGAGGATTATATGATTTTGCCGAGAGCGGTACATTCCCATCTGTTACTTCTGCAACAATCACAGATATAAAGGTTGACAAAGAAGACGGATATGAACTTACGCAGGATGCAGATAATCTGTTCTGGAATGTCTCTGATGGAAAAGATACAGAAAAGGCAGATACAACGAAAGCAGGAAATGTGACATCGGCAATTGGTTCTCTTGCGTATGACAAATTCGTAGATTACAACTGCACGGATGATGCAAAATATGGATTTGACGATCCGTATGCTGTAGTTACAGTGAAATACACTGAAGAAGAAGCAGTGGAAAGCGATGAAGAAGATGCTGACAGCGAAGAGAGCACAGAATCTTCAGAAGAAAACACAGATGCAGATTCTGATACTGCAGAAAGTGCTGATGCATCAGAAGAAGATTCTTCCGAGGATGAGCAGGAGACCCGGACGGTTGAGAAGACACTTACCATCTATGTGGGAGATGAGACCGGTGATGACCGTTATGTAAAAGTAGATGACAGCAAAGAAGTATACACAATCACCAAAGATTCCCTGACAGATATCCTTGACAGTACAATATCTGATTTTTACAGCCTGACCGTAAATTATGTATCCGTGAATGATCTGGATTCACTGGAAATAAAGAGTGATGACGGAGATCACACAGTTGACGTTGTAAGGGAGACAGCTAAGGCTGAGGATGAAGAAGAGTCCGATACTGATACAGATACATCAGATGAGAGTTCTGCTGATGTAGATTCCTCTGACGAAACCACTTCAGATACTACAACGACTTCATATGAGCTGGACGGAGAAGAACTCGATGAATCGGCATTTACGACCTTCTACAACAAACTCATCAATATGACTGCACAGGAGCGTCTTACCGAGGAATATACTCCGGATGGTGAGGCAGCATATACATTCCTCTTCAAAGATACAGATGGAAATGAAACTACTGCAGAATATTATGAGTATGATACAAACTTCTATGCAGCAGTCGTAGGAGATAAGGTTTATCTGGTAAATAAGATGAACGTAAAAGAACTGAATGACGCTTATCAGGATATGATAAATCGTTGAATACTTCCCCCGCGAGTTGCCCGCGGGGGATTTTTTTGATAAAATGAATCTGATTTTACTACAAGTGAGGAACGAGAAATGTTATATTTTGTAAATGACTATTCAGAAGGTGCACATGAAAAAGTTCTTCAGCACCTGATTGACACCAATATGAAACAGCTTTCCGGTTATGGCACGGACCATTACTGTGAAACAGCTAAGGAAAAGATAAAGAAAGCATGCGGCTGTGAGGACGCAGAAGTCTATTTGCTGACAGGCGGCACACAGACCAATCAGATTGTCATTGACACCATGCTGGCACCGTATGAGGGCGTTGTAGCGGCTCACACGGGACATGTCAGCACACATGAAGCCGGTGCAATCGAATTTACCGGACATAAAGTACTGGAGCTTCCGGAAAAAAACGGTAAGATCTGTGCATCAGACCTTAAAGAACTGGTAGAAACATTCTATGGAGATGATAACCATGAGCATATGGTATTTCCGGGAATGGTCTATATTTCACATCCGACAGAATATGGAACTTTATACAGCAAAAAAGAGCTGGAAGAGCTTTCCTCTGTGTGCAGAAAATATAAGCTGCCGCTTTTTCTCGACGGAGCAAGACTGATTTATGGCCTTGTCAGTAAAGAGACAGATGTGACACTGCATGATATTGCCAGGCTTTGCGATGTATTTTATATCGGCGGAACAAAAGCCGGACTGCTTTGTGGTGAAGCGGTTGTCTTTACCGGAAAATGTATGCCAAAACATTTTCTCACACGTGTAAAACAGCATGGCGCACTTCTTGCAAAAGGCAGACTCCTTGGCGTGCAGTTTGATGCACTTTTTACAGATGACCTCTATCTGGCAATCGGCAAAAATGCCATCGAGACGGCAGCAGTCCTGAAAGAAGGCTTAAAGAAAAAAGGATATCAGTTTTTTATTGATTCACCTACAAATCAGCAGTTTGTCGTACTTGAAAACAGCAGAATGGAAGAGTTAAAAAAGGACGTACAGTTTGGTTTCTGGGAAAAAGCTGACGATTCGCATACAGTGGTCAGATTTGCAACCAGCTGGGCAACCAGAATGGAAGATGTACAAAAACTTCTTTCTTTGTTATAGATTGTAAAAAAACTTTTTTTAGCGTATAATAAAGCTACTCAGGTGATAAAAAGGGAGGTAGAACATGAACAAGCACAGTAAACGACTGCTTACTCTTGCAGCACTGGCTACAACAACAACTGCCACTATCCATATTATAAATAAAGTAATTGCAGCATCCGCCTGTCTTAAGGAAATGCTGGATACAGATGTCAGAAACTATTATCATTGGCGTTTTGGCGATATTTATTATACAAAAAAAGGTAAAGGAAGCCCGATTCTTCTGATTCATGATATGCTTCCGGGTGGTTCCGGATATGAATGGACCAGAATCGAGGATGAACTTTCGCTGGAGCATACCGTATACAATCTGGATCTTCCGGGATGCGGACGTTCTGAGAAGCCGGGCATGACTTATACAAATTTTGTTTATGTTCAGGCAATCTGTGACTTTATTAAAAATGTAATCGGAGAAAAAACGGATGTCATTGTAAATGGATATTCCGCTTCCTTTGTAGTTATGGCATGCCATAACGAAAAGACATTGTTTGATAAGATCATGATGGTGAATCCGGTCAGCCTTGCCAGTCTGAAGCAGATGCCTGGCAGGAAAGAAAAGCTTCTGCGCAAATGTCTGGAGATTCCGGTATTCGGAACACTGGTTTATCATATGGTTGTATCAAGAAGTGCAGTCAATGATGACTTTATTGAGAACTATGCATTTGATCCGTTCCATCCGGATCGGGAACTTCAGGATGCATATTATGAAGCTGCTCACAGAGGCGGATGCTATGCAAAGAATGTATATGCAAATAAAGCTTCAAAATATATGAACATTGATATTACCCGGGGCCTCAAAGAGATTGACAACAGCCTTTATATCGTAGAAGGTGAAGCGGAAAATAATGGTGAAGCGATCGTAGAAGCTTACCAGAATGTCAATCCGTCTGTAGAGGTTGCGACACTTAAAGAAACGAAGCATTTCCCACATGTAGAAGTTCCGGAACAGTTCCTGGAGCAGGTTGGAATTTTCTTCTGAAATTAATACAGTAAAATGTCATAAGACAAGAGTATAGATAGCCCACAGCAGATGCTGTGGGCTTTGTTCTAATTAAGAATATATCAGAATTGCGAGTCATTCATTGAGACTTGGTTAATGATAATCATTAAGCATCGGCAATGGGGGTAATCTGTGTACCGATGCCAGAAATCTATTAGAAGCGATTATCCCTGCCGTTTGTATTTGGAAACAGCAAGGATCAGTGCGAGCAAAGCAAGAGTAAACATGATTTCGATTCCCATGGATTTCCAGATATCAACAGCAACTTTGCCGGAAACGACATGATACCGGGAAAGGGTCTCGTTGACGTTTTCATACCAGTAAACAGGCAGAAACTGTGCAATCTTAAGGACTTTTTTATCCATGATATTTATTGGAACAAAGACACCTGACAGGAAACACATGCCAAGGGAAACGATGTTTGTGATTCCATTGAGCATGTTGTTGTTTTTCATAAAAAGGCCAATCAGATATGCCAGTGAAAGTGCAATTGTCAGCATAAGGAAGGTATTTAACAGGTAATACCCCAGAACTTTGGAAGTCAGGAGTTCGTTCCCATACATAATACCGGCACCGGCGACTACTATCAGCCAGAGAACCAAACTGATTGTAAACATGGCAAGCAGACCTTCGAGGTTCTGTCTGCGGGTGGAGATGGCAGATGCCAGCATACGTTTTTGTATATCCTCTTTTCGGAATGCCAGAAGGATATAGCCCATGGAGTAGCACAATACGGCCAGAAACAGATATGGAATATAACGGAAATAATACGTATATCCCGGCGTTTCGATTGTTGTTTCATCGTCCTGATACATGGTAACTTCCGAAGCAGACTGTTCAAGCGCAGCAGAGGCGGATTCTTTCTGTGAAAATCCGGCAGCAGTATAAGTGCGGATGGAATTCAGCCATACATTTATCTGCTGGTCGACATAAAAAGAAGAATAGGATCCGGGTACTTTTGTGACAGAAAGCGGGTTTTCGTCTACAATACAGGTTTCATAAAAATCTTTCGGAATCTGCACGATATATTCTGCATTTCTGTAAAAAAGTTCCTCTTGCATCACTGTAGGTTCTGCGGAAATCTCATATACATTATGGATGGTTTTAAGATAATCCGTAAGTGCGTGAGAAAGTGTGCTGTCATCCTGATCTGCGATGGCAAGGTCGATCCGCGTCTTTTCAAAATCTTCCAGATGATCCTTTTTGGCGGATGCCTGAAGTGCCATGGCAATCGAAAAGAAAATCACCAGATAGATGCTGACCAGACCAATATTATTTTTTAATATTTTCATATAACACTTAAATACTGTCATATCGATTCCTCCTGATCAGTAAAAATGAGGCAAAAACAAGTGCAGCACTCATGACTGCCAGTGTCAGTACATTTCGATAGTAGCGAGTCGGATCATCGTATACATTAATGCAGTAAAATGCATCCGAGATAAGTGCAGCAGGATTGATGCGGTTGATGATTGGAAAATGCTTTTCTACCGAATCTTTCATCGAACTGTTCATCAGGCCTGAGAGAAAACTGCAGACCATGGAAATGGCGAGGATAACAGATACTTTGATGCCCTCACTCATTTTGCTGAGGCTGCCTACAAACAGACCTATGGAGACACCGATGAGGCTTCCGAAAAGAGAAATAAGAAGCATTTTTCCTATCTGTCCCTGGAAGTCAAGTTTCAAAATGTTTCGCAGATAAATAAGCAGGATAATGACGTCTGCATATCCGATCAGGAAAGATGCAATCTGCTCGGATAAGATCAATTTCAGCTTGTGGGTAGGAGTGACACAGCGCCTTGCCGCCAGAGCCGTTAAATTGGCCTGTAATGTGATTGCGGAGCCAAAGCCGATAAAACATCCATAGAGACATGCCATTGCAATCAGAGCGTAAAAAAACTGCGAATTCCCGTCAATTGTTTTTCCACCCAGAGAAACCTCCTGAACCAGATTGCGAGTGTCTATCATCTGTGTAAGTCCGTTCAGAAGCCCGGATGGATGAGTTTTCAAAATCGTCCGTATGGTGTGCAGACTGTTGTTATAACTTTCCAGAATGGACTGTAGAATGCTTTCCGGGATTCCGTGTGCGTTGATCGTCAGGGAAGGCGTCATACCGGTATAATAAATTCCGGAGATTTCTTTGTTTTTCAGGGCTGCAAGAGCCTTTTGCTCTGTCAGTTCATGTATGTTGATCAGATCTGAGTCACTTTTTTGCACCTGTTCAAGATAAAAATCAAATAATGGATTGCTGGTTGTTTCTCTTACCAGAGCCACCTGTACCGTCTCAAAATCGGCATCATTGAGATTTCCGAAAGCAAAAAAGAAAAAAGTGCCGAGTATCAGAGGAAAAACAAGTGGCCAGAAAGTCATATTAAAATTCCGGAGTTTTACCAGAATGTTATATTTTATTAAATGCAGCATAAGAAATCCTTTCTGTAATCATTGATTATACAAAATAATGCATAAATATACATCATGTATTTCTCTTTATATGCCTGAAAAACCATTAATCGCGAAGCTGTTTTCCGGTGATTTCCAGAAAAACATCGTTCAGCGTCGGAAGCTCGGAAAATACTCTTCCGAAGGTGATATCCTGACTTTGCAGATAATTCAGAAGACGAATCAGATTATGTTGTGCACCGGTGCAACGGAGTACAAGAATCTGATTTTCATAATGCAGATCAAATACATGAGGAAGACTGCGGATATCCCGCAGATGTTTTTCCTCCAGAAGAATTGCTTCTACGGTGATAGTTTCGCCGGTCTTGATCATTTTCTTTAATTCTTCGGATGTACCGGAAGCAATGACCCGACCATGGTCCATAATCGCGATGCGAGTGCAGATCTGTTCAATTTCTTCCATGTAATGTGAAGTATAGATGATCGTTGATCCCTGCGCATTCAGCTTTTGAATACCTTCGAGGATTTTATTACGGCTTTGCGGGTCGACGGCCACAGTTGGTTCGTCCATGATGATAAGACGTGGTTTGTGGGCAATTCCACAGGCAATATTCAGCCTGCGAAGAAGACCGCCGGACAACTTTTTCGGGCGCATTTTGCAATAATCTTCAAGTCCTGCAAATTGGACAGCATCATCAACCAGTTTTTTACGTTTCATTTTATCAGAAACATACAGACCACAGAAATAATCGATGTTTTCATACACGGTCAGTTCGTCAAAAACAGCAACGTTTTGCAGTACGATTCCAATCTGCTGTTTTGCCTGATAATTGTCAGGTGTCATAGGCTGTCCAAAAATTTCAATGGTTCCCTTATCATATTTCAAAAGGGAAAGAAGACAGTTGATAGCAGTTGTCTTCCCTGAGCCGTTCGGTCCGAGCAGCCCGAAGATCTCACCTTCATGAATATCCAGGCTCAGGTGGTTGAGTGCAACCAGATCACCATATCTTTTTACCAGATTTTCTATATGGATCATAAGAATCCCTCCAGTTAAATAGTTACTTTCACATAGTAATATCAGGAATATAAACGTCGTTTATGAGAATATGAAGGCTTTTATACCTGATAACTACAGTATAAAATAAGATGCGTTCAATACCAAGTGTAAGATGTCACAAGAAAAACATGACATTTGTCACTTTGAGAGGTATGGAATATGTTATATTATTATAACAACGGGAGGAGAGAAATGGGATATTTTCAGGATACGGGAGTATTGCTGCTGTATTGTATGACTGCATTATTCTGGATAAGTGCAGACAGAAAGTTTATATTTGCACTGCTTTATGCGCTTGTTCTTTTGTGCGGAGAATATGTTCTGGAACACAGGATGACAAAGATTCTGGGTTGCGTGGCGTTTGTCGGGACTTCGATTCTTATCCCTGAACTTGTAGTATTTTATCCAGTGATGGGATATGCTTTGCTTAAAGAAAAAAGCCGGGTAGCAGCATTGACCAGTATGATTACAGGTGGTGTGATACTGACAGAAAATACATATTTGCAAAATGGGATGCTGCTGAATGTTGCCTTTGGCTGTCTACTTGCAGTACTTTTGGAAAGAAAAACGGAAAAGTACGATAAATTGGATAGAGAATTTCGGAAAACAATTGATGATGGAGAAGAAAAAACACTTCTTCTGGCAGAAAAAAACAGAGCTCTGATAGAAAAACAAAATTATGAAATATATGCGGCGACACTCCGTGAAAGAAACAGAATTGCAAGGGAAATCCATGATAATGTGGGACATGTACTTTCGCGTACAATACTTCTGACAGGGGCTGCGAAGGCTTTAAATAAGGATCAGAACCTGGAACCGATACTCGATGGACTGGACGATTCGCTTAATTCTGCAATGGACAGTATTCGTTCAAGTGTGCATGATTTACATGATGAAGCAGTTAATCTGCAGGAAAGTATAAAGGGAATTATTCGGGATTTTAAATATTGCGAAGTTGAATTAAAATACGATATGTCCAATAAAGTGACCAGTAATGTAAAATATTGTCTTATTGGAATTGTAAAAGAAGCACTTTCAAATGTAATGAAATACAGTGGTGCGACTTATGTAAAAATAATGGTAAGAGAACACCCGGCATTATACCAGTTGTGCGTGGAAGATAATGGACATGGATGTGCAGATAATATGAATAAAACGACGGGAATTGGTTTGAAAAATATGCAGGAAAGGGTGTCCACACTGAATGGAACGCTACGGATTGAGAGTGAAAAAGGTTTTCGGATTTTTGTAGTGATACCGAAAGAAATGCAGTAAATGAGGAGTTTGTAATGAAAATAGTAATTGTAGATGATGATTGTCTGGTTACAGGTGCATTAAAGACGATTCTGGAAGTGAATGAGGATGTTGATGTAGTGGCAACGGGGCTGGATGGAAGGGATGCTGTGCTGCTATACGGAGAGCACAAACCAGATGTACTTCTGATGGATATTCGTATGAAAAATATGGATGGACTGGAGGCGGCAACGGAGATTTTACACGTATATCCTGAAGCGAATATACTGCTTCTTACAACATTTCTGGATGATGAATATATTGTAAAAGCACTTCGCATAGGGGCGAAGGGATATCTTTTAAAACAGGATTATGCAAGTATTTTGCCTGCACTCCGGGCGGTCTGCTCCGGACAGACGGTTTTTGGGGCGGAAATTGTGTCAAAAATACCGGATCTGATAAGAAAGGAGGATGAATTTGATTATGCGGCTCGTGGAATCAATGAGCGGGAGAAGAAAATTATTCGATTGATTGCGGATGGAAACAGTAATAAGGAGATTGCGGCGGAGTTATATTTGAGTGAGGGAACGATCAGAAATTATCTGAGTTCGATTTTGGATAAATTGCAGTTGAGAGATCGGACGCAGCTGGCAATTTTCTATTATCAACATAAGTAGAAAATACAGATTTAGTGGATGATTTGATGAATACAGATGCATAAAATAGTAAAAATTGAATGAATAATTATTAATTGATATGCATAGAAGTAGAAAGAATCCGTATAGATGAAACAGAGTGAACAAGGGAGATGGGAAAATAAGAAAAAGAGTGCTGAAAGGTGGGGTAAATGCAATAAAATGGGGAGAGAAGAAAGACAAATGTTCGTGATGCAAAGACTAACGGAGAAAACATAGAATCAGTTTACATAATTCATAAAATACTTGTTGATGGGACTCTTTGGTGTGAGCTGAAATAATAATTTTAACTTTATACACGTCGAAATATAATGCAAACTCACGCAGCCTCTATACACAGGACGGATGCAGTATTTTAACAATGTTTCAGGTGAAACATAATTCGGTAGATATATTCTAAATTATCGCAGTTCACAGTTGTTCCATTTCACTACATATTTATATATCAGCAATGAAAAGATATGGTGTACGACAACCTCTGCAGGAGTTCGAGAAGTTCTTAGAGATGTCCTGGCTGTGTTATGCGTAGGAAATCACACTGTTTGAGCGTCAGCGAGTTTGTGATTTTCTACGTATGCATTTAACAGACAGGTTATCTCATAGAACTACCGAACGACGAAGCCGTTGCCGCACACCATATTTTATTCAATTGCGTAAAATATAACATGTAATCTGAAATAACAATTTCAATCATATATCAGCCGAAACACAATGCAAACTCACGCAGCCTCTATACACAGGACGGATGCAGGAACAGCCCCAATTTCTACTCACTTCGCGCGCTGATAAGCCGCCATTCGCGCAAACTCGCTACGCTCAGACAGAGCGCTCGGTGACGGCAGCTAACGCAAAGCTCGTAACGAAATTTGACCAAGGTTCCTGCATCTGTCCTGTTATAGAGGCTACTGTATTTTAGCAATGTTTCACGTGAAACATAACTGAACTGATAAAGCCCATTATTGCTTTATTTTATTACATATTTATATATCAGTAATGTACGTAAGAAATATAATAATTAGCGTAGAATTTATGAAAATTTCTTCAGGGCTTCCATATTCATCCATCCCATGATAGAATCCTGTTGATTTTTACAATGTTTCACGTGAAACATCATTTGGTAGATATATTCTAAATAATCGCTGTCCATCGCCGCTCCATTTCACTACATATTTATATATCAGCAATGAAAAGATATGGTGTACGACAACCTCTGCAGGAGTTCGAGAAGTTCTTAGAGATGTCCTGGCTGTGTTATGCGTAGGAAATCACACTGTTTGAGCGTCAGCGAGTTTGTGATTTTCTACGTATGCATTTAACAGACAGGTTATCTCATAGAACTACCGAACGACGAAGCCGTTGCCGCACACCATATCTTATTCAATTGCGTGAAATATAACATGTAAGCTGAAATAAAACTACATTCCCCAACACCTTGTCAAATATAAATAATAAATTTTCAAAAAATTTCTCGAAATTTAATGTTTCACGTGAAACATTTTGTGGAACAATAAAACTAAAAGTGCTATAATAATACCAGTGCGCTATACACAAAAAATGTATAGATGACTTGACATCCCGAAGGGAGGGTGAAACTTGGGAAGAGTAATAGCAGTAGCAAACCAGAAAGGTGGCGTTGGTAAATCAACAACCGCAATCAATCTTTCTGCATGCCTTGCTGAAAAAGAAAAGAAAGTACTTACAATCGACATGGATCCACAGGGAAACACCACAAGTGGGTTAGGAGTAGATAAAAATAATGTAGAAAACACATTATACGAATTACTTTTAGGAGAAGCAGAGACAAAAGATACTATTGTAAAAGATGTAGTTGAAAACGTAGATCTGATTCCATCCAACGTAAACTTATCTGGAGCAGAAATCGAACTTATTGGTGTAGATGAAAAAGAATATATCCTAAAAAAAATTATAGATAAGGTTCGCAGAAAATACGACTATATCATTATCGACTGTCCACCATCATTAAACATGCTTACTATCAATGCATTAACGGCTGCAAACTCCGTATTAGTACCAATTCAGTGCGAATATTACGCATTGGAAGGACTGTCACAGCTGATACATACAATTGATCTCGTTAAAGATCGTCTGAACAAAAAACTTGTTATGGAAGGCGTAGTCTTTACCATGTATGATGCAAGAACAAATCTTTCCCTGCAGGTTGTAGAAAATGTTAAGGATAATCTTCAGCAGAATATTTACAAAACGATTATTCCTAGAAATGTCAGACTCGCAGAGGCTCCGAGTTACGGACAGCCTATAACCTTATACGACACAAAATCCGCAGGAGCAGAGGCATACCGCCTTCTTGCAGAAGAAGTAATAAACAGGGAGGATAAATAATGGCTGGAAAAAAGTCAGGACTTGGACGCGGCCTGGATGCATTGTTTCCGGAAAAAACAGTACAGAGCAAGCCAAAAACAACAGTTAAAACTGTAAAACAAACAAAAACAGCTACAGCAGAGACAAAGAAATCCAGTCAGCAGGAAAACAGTAATGGCGCGAGAATGATGAAGCTATCTATGATCGAGCCAAACAGAGAGCAGCCTCGTAAAAAATTTGATGAAGATGCACTTCAAGAACTAGCTGATTCCATAAAACAATATGGAGTACTGCAACCACTTCTCGTGTCTGATAAAAAGGACTATTATGAGATTGTTGCCGGTGAAAGACGTTGGAGAGCTGCTAAACTTGCAGGATTGAAAGAAGTTCCGGTTGTAGTAAGAGAACTTTCCACCCAGGAAATCGTAGAAATCTCTCTTATTGAAAACATTCAGAGAGAAGATCTCAATCCGGTTGAAGAAGCAATGGCATATAAACGCCTGATTGATGAGTTTCACATGAAACAGGATGAAATCGCAGAAAGAGTTTCAAAGAGCAGAACAGCAGTAACCAATTCTATGAGACTTTTGAAACTGGATGCACGCGTACAGCAGATGATGGTTGATGAGATGATTTCAGCCGGACATGCAAGAGCAATTCTTGCAATTGATGATTCAGAGAAACAGTACACGACTGCAATGAAAGTGTTTGATGAAAAACTTAGTGTGCGTGAAACTGAAAAACTGGTAAAAACGGTTCTTGCACCGTCAAAGAAAAAAGATAAAGTTACAAATCCGGCAGAAGATGCCATTTATGAAAGTCTTGAGGAAAGAATGAAAGGAATTACTGGAACACGCGTATTCATTCACCGCAAGAAAAATAACAAAGGAAAAATAGAAATCGAATACTATTCCAGAGATGACTTGGACAGAATTATTGATTTATTTGAATCCATTGGTTAAAAGGAGTATGATATGAGTACAATTTTTGATAGTATGGGTATTGACTCTGGAATCATCATTATTGTATTACTGGTTATTGTAATTATTCTAATTGGATTGATGATCAGTAATGGCATGCGTCTGACACGACTGGAAAGAAAATACAAAATGTTTATGAAAGGAAGCGATGCGCAATCCTTAGAAAAAACGTTTGTACGTAAATTTGCTCAGATAGACAGATTGTATGAAGCAAAAGAAGACCATGAGCATGCAATCAATGCACTGGAACAGCATTTTAAAATCATTTTCAGCAAATATGGCGTAGAAAAATATGATGCGTTTGATGATGTGGGTGGTAAACTTAGTTTTGCACTCGCATTATTGGATAAAGACAATACCGGTCTGATTCTGAATGCAGTACATAGCCGAGACAACTGTTTCCTTTATTTAAAGGAAATTGTCAAAGGTGAATCTTATGTAATGCTCAGTCAGGAAGAAGTAGAGGCTTTGCGTAAGGCAGTAAACTTTGGACTTGCCAATATCAATGAAGAAGAAAGTGATATAGAAAAATAAAGAGACAGTAAAAACTGTCAGGAGGAGAAATTATGTTAGACATTAAATTTGTGAGAGAAAATCCGGAAATCGTAAAACAGAACATCCGCAACAAATTCCAGGATAACAAACTGGAACTGGTTGATAAAGTAATCGCTCTGGACAAAGAAAACAGAGAAATCAAACAGGAAGTAGAAGCACTCAGAGCTGAAAGAAACAAAATTTCCAAACAGATCGGTGCATTGATGGGACAGGGTAAACGCGAAGAAGCAGAAGAAGTAAAAAAACAGGTTGCAGCATCCGGTGCACGTATTGATGAACTTTCTGCAAGAGAAAAAGAAGTAGAAGAAGAACTTCTGAAAAATATGATGGTTATTCCGAATATTATCGATCCATCTGTCCCGATTGGTAAAGATGACAGTGAAAATGTTGAAATTGAAAAATTTGGTGAACCAGTTGTTCCGGATTACGAAATTCCATATCATACAGAAATTATGGAAAACTTTGACGGAATTGATCTGGACAGCGCAAGACGTGTTGCAGGTAACGGATTCTACTATCTGATGGGAGATATCGCAAGACTTCATTCTGCAGTTATTGCATACGCAAGAGATTTCATGATAAACAGAGGATTTACTTACTGTGTACCGCCTTTCATGATCAGAAGCAACGTTGTAACAGGTGTAATGAGTTTCGCAGAAATGGATGCCATGATGTATAAAATCGAAGGTGAAGACCTTTACCTGATCGGTACAAGTGAGCATTCTATGATCGGTAAATTCATAGATCAGATTGTTCCTGAAGAAGAACTGCCGAAGACACTTACAAGCTATTCACCATGTTTCCGTAAAGAAAAAGGTGCACATGGTCTTGAGGAGAGAGGGGTTTACCGTATCCATCAGTTTGAGAAACAGGAAATGATCGTTGTCTGCAAACCAGAAGAAAGCCCGATGTGGTTCGATAAACTGTGGCAGAACACTGTAGATCTGTTTCGTTCTCTGGATATTCCGGTACGTACACTGGAATGTTGCTCTGGTGACCTGGCAGACCTGAAAGTAAAATCCCTTGATGTAGAAGCATGGTCTCCACGTCAGAAGAAATACTTCGAGGTAGGAAGCTGCTCTAACCTTGGTGATGCACAGGCTCGTCGTCTGAGAATCCGTGTAAACGGTAAAGATGGTAAGAAATATCTGGCTCATACCTTAAACAACACTGTAGTAGCACCTCCGAGAATGCTGATTGCATTTTTGGAAAACAACCTGAATGCAGACGGATCTGTAAATATTCCGGAAGCACTGCAGCCATACATGGGCGGCATGAAAAAGATTGAGAAAAAGACCCAGAAATAAAAGGGTACGGAGGTATGTTTTGCACAGCTTTTTAAAAGCAATCGGTTTTTCTCAGATCAGTAAACGAGAAGAAATGAAAAAAATAATTCTTGATGTTATCAAGAATTATGATACAAAAAATGTTATTCAGGATTACCCAGATGGCACATTTGCTGAATTTTCGAGAAATTATGGGAACGATTGTGGAATCACTGTTTGTGGTCAGTATGATGAGGAAGACCGGTTTCATGTGGAGTACTATTATCCGTTCTTTCGTGGAACAGGAGTTGCGACACAGGAGGCAGTTACCGTAGAAAAGCATGTAGATAGAAATGCTTTTTCCGGAGCATGTGATGATCTGCGAATCGGAATCACATTGATTTTTTATCTTCAGAATACTGCTGAATATATGAAGGAAAGCGGAAAAGAAAAAATTGACAATTATCCATTGATTTTATCAGGACTTGCGGGAGAAGGCAAAATCCTTCTTCCGGTCCTCAAAGATAAAGAAGCTGTCAAGGTGGAGCAGGAATCTGCAAAGAACAGAAGCTCCATGATTGCAGCTGCCAGAAATGGCGATGAGGAGGCAATGGAAAATCTGACAATGGAAGAAATGGATACGTATTCCATGATTTCAACCAGAATTGTGAATGAGGATATTCTTTCGATTGTGGATTCCTATTTTATGCCTTATGGAATCCAGTGTGATCAGTACAGCATACTGGGCGAAATTTTGGAAGTGCATACTGTCAACAATATTGTCACAGATGAGGAACTTGTACAGATGACGATAGAGAGTAACAATATGCAATTTGATGTATGCATTAACCGAAAAGATCTTCTGGGAGATCCACAGGTAGGCAGAAGATTCAAAGGTACCATCTGGCTTCAGGGACAGTTGCAATTTTGAGCTTCAATTTTGAGCTTCAAAAATAAAGGTCTTGTTTTTTAAAGAAAGATATAGTACAATTTTATGTGGAGTGACGCAATGCGTTACTCCATATTAAATAATATATGTGTTTCCTTAGTTAAATGGATAGAAAAAGTGCCTCCTAAGAGAAAGCCGAGGCATTCCCCAAAGGGAAAAAATGAAAAACAACTT
>OGWZ01001818.1_pt1 | contig 18576 bp, 23 predicted proteins | sample 1576141 | NCBI WGS metagenome assembly OGWZ01 (sample SAMEA3541512, study PRJEB24748) | human gut metagenome | biome: human gut; feature: human-associated habitat; material: faeces | place: China | collected 2012
TCGTACGGATCCCGCCGGCCATTTCTGGCTGACGAGCCATAGATTCAGTGGCACGGCCAGTCGCAATACCCTGACCAATACCCGAACCAATTGCAGATAAGCCAATGGCGATAGCCATTGCGAGAGCGATCAATCCAGTTGCATCCATAAAGAAAAATCCTCCTTAAAAAACCTTTTGTGCTACTTTCTCAGTGACAATGATTAGTGTCCAGAGACACCCTCCTCAATATAGATCGTCGCCAGCATCATGAACACGTATGCCTGGATCGCCCCGAAGAGGATACTCAGCGCATACATTGGCAGCGGCAGGAAGAGCGGGATCATCCCAAAAAGGAAACCAATGACCATTTCTTCCCCGTAAATATTACCGTAAAGACGGACTGCCAACGACAGCGGACGGGTGATCATATCAAGCAGGTTCAGTGGCAGCATCGGCGAGAAGAAGAACTTGAAGAACTTCTTCGGGCTGTTTTTGATCCCAAAGACGAAGAACGCCACAATGGTGATCAGCGCCAGAGCTGCTGTGACGCTCAAGCTGCTCGTCGGCGCCTTGTAGCCGTATTCTACGTGGCCAGCCAAAGGCAGGAGACCAACATAGTTCGAGCAGATGATCAGGAAGAAGATCGTGAGCAGAAATGGCGCGTACTTGCGGCCATTTTCCTTGCCCATGATGCCCTCAATCGTATCCATCAGGAAATCGATGATGTAGCCAAAGATATTCTGCAGACTCCACGTTTTTGGCTTCATCTGCATATCCTTCGTCGCGAGATACGAGAGAATGATCAAAACGATCATAACCCCCCACATCGTCGTGATCTCATTGGTCAGGATCAGATTTCCATTCTGATAGACAATATTGGAGACCTCTTCACTGGCAAGCAAAGCTTGTGGGAACAAAAATATCACCTCTTTCTCTTTGTGATCACTGCCCCTTTCTGAGCGTCTGCACCACCAGGACCACCATATACACAGAGAGCCCCAGCGCCGCGCCGACCAGCGCCGCAACAGAGACGAAATACATCGCCACCATCACCACACAGTCGATCACCAGACGCGACCAGAAAAGCAGTGTCTGTAATAACTTGTTGCCTGTAAGGATAAAGCGCTGAAAAAGAAATTCCTTCCCCAGGCAAACCACAGCGCCTATCACAAAACCAATCACAAACTCGAGCACAGCATGATCCATCATTTTTTCTCCATCCCTTGCGCGTCTTCCTCCTCTAAGCGTAGCACCTCTCTGTAGAGGGTTCGAAAGCCCGCAACGATCGCGATCAGCACACACACGAACGTGCCGTAGGGGCCGATCTGAAAACGAGCGTCAAGCCATGCTCCGACCTTGATCATGATAAACAGTGAGACTGCCAGCGAGATCCCAAAGCTCAAAGCGATATTGAACGCACGGTACATCGGGCTCTGGGATTTTTCCCCACCCTCGGCATCCTTCTTAGACCGGCGCCGGTAATGCATCGACATTCAATCGCCTCCTTGTGAGACATTTCTCAATCTGACAAGATAAGTATAACAAAATGGGAATGTTATCACCATCCATATGTTACCATTTACACATAAGACTTGCTTATTTCATGGAATAGATAAAATTCTCAGAAAAGTATACCGACTTATGACAATTTCTCTCAGCGCCAGTCCACCGGACGTTCCGGCACCAGCCCAAAATAATAGCGGATCGCATCAATAATGCGCGCACACGCCTTTCCATCGCCATACGGATTCACCGCATGCTTCATTTCCGCATACGCCGCATCGTTTGTGAAAAGCTCCGTCACCGTCTCCACGATCAGATCCGTGTCGCAGCCCACCAAACGCACCGTCCCAGCTTCCACAGCCTCCGGACGCTCCGTCGTATCGCGCAGCACCAGCACAGGCTTGCCCAGCGCCGGCGCCTCCTCCTGCATGCCGCCGCTGTCCGTCAGGATCAGGTCCATCCGCTCCATCAGATTTGCAAACGGCGCATAGTCCAATGGCTCGAAAAGATGCACCCGTTCCAGCTCATCCAGCGCCTCATGCGCCAGCGCCCGCACACGCGGATTCTTGTGCATCGGGAAGTAGAAATGTACATCCGTGAAATTCGCGTGCAGCGCCCGGATCGCGCGGAAGATCTGCACCATCGGCTGGCCCAGATTCTCGCGACGATGCGTCGTCAGCAGCACCTTGCGACCGGGCACATCCAGCATCTCCGCCAGTTCCGCGTCAAAGGAAAAATCCTTCTGCACCGTCAGGTGCAGCGCATCGATCGCCGTATTGCCCGTCGTGTAGACCGCATCCGCGTCCACGCCCTCGCGCAGGAGATTTTCCCGCGCCTGCCGCGTAGGCGCAAAATGCACCGACGCCAACTGGCCCGTCAGCTTGCGGTTCGCTTCCTCCGGAAACGGCGAATACATATTTCCGCTGCGAAGCCCAGCCTCCACATGCCCAACCGGCACCTGCTGGTAGAAGCTCGCCAGCGCACCTGCAAACGTCGTCGTCGTATCCCCGTGCACCAGCACAAGATCCGGCTTTTCCTTGATCACAATACGTTCAATCCCGCGCAGCACCCCCACCGTGATATCCATCAGCGTCTGGTTCTGCTTCATCAGGTTCAGATCATAGCTCGGCGTCACATCAAAAAGCGCCAGCACCTGGTCCAGCATCTCGCGATGCTGCGCCGTCACAACAACCAACGGCTCCAGATCCTCCGCCTTTTCCATCGCCTTCACAAGCGGCGCCATCTTGATCGCTTCAGGACGCGTCCCGAAAACAAACATAATCTTTTTCATTCATACACCTCATTTATCATTAACAGTCAATATAGTCCGCATAATTTGCCATTTTTCCTCATTATAGCATAACCCCACCACACACTCCACCATCCCACGACATTTTCCCGCCAGGATTGCATCCCACGCCCACACATGCTACCATAAAGCCAACAACATCCCGCACCCAAAGGAGGAATCCACCATGCACAAGCGCCCAGACTGGGACACCTATTTCATGGAGATCACCCACATCATCGCCAAACGCTCCAACTGCCTGCGCCGCCAGGTCGGCGCCATCCTCGTCAAAGACCATCGCATCATCACCACCGGCTACAACGGCGCACCCGCCGGCATGGCCCACTGCTCCGACCTCGGCGGCTGCACCCGCGAGCGCATGGGCTTCCGCTCCGGCGAAGGTCACGAATACTGCCGCGCCCTCCACGCCGAGCAGAACGCCGTCATCCAGGCCGCCATCATGGGCGTCTCCATCGCCGGCGCCACCCTCTACTGCACCCACAGCCCATGCAGCCTCTGCGCCCGCATCCTCATCGGCGTCGGCATAGAACGCGTCGTCTACAGCGGCGACTACCCCGACGGACTCTCCAAAGAACTCTTCGCCGAAGCCGGCATCCCGCTCGTGCAGCTCAACTGGCCAGTGGAAGGGAAATAATCACCACTACGACTGCAGCTTCTCAAAAATCGTGCCGGTTCGTCGCCCAAAAGAGAATCGTATCTCAAACAGAACACATCCCCCGCTTTCATTATTCGTCAGATTTAGTGCAAAAAACGCCGAAAAAATGCAATAAAATGTGAAAATCTGCTGGCTTTCGCACAGAATAAGTTTTTCATACAAAAGCGCGCTCTATTTTTGTTCCCATTTCGGCACAAAAGCGCAAAAATGCTCCGGATCGTTCCCAATCCGGAGCATTTTCTTCTGTATTCTACCCAGCCCGCGCTCACGCGAGCTTTACAGCGGTGCCGCTGGCGATGACCGCCGGTGCACCGTCGGCCATGCTCATGGTCGCGTAGCTAACGCCAATGATCGCATCTGCGCCGAGGGCTTCCGCCTGCGCTTCCATCTTTTCTGTAGCGGTGGCGCTGGCCATTTCCATGAGGTCGGAGTAGCTTTTGAGCTCGCCGCCGACGACAGATTTGAACGCCTGGCCAATATCCTTCACAGCGTTTTTGCTGTAGGCCGAGCAGCCGCGCACAAGACCAAGCACCTGGTAACGTTCTTCGTGGATCGATTCAGTGGTTACGATCATCATATTGATACATCCTTTCTATAATAAAACTATTCATTCTTTCGATTTCTTTTCCCGCCCCGCTTTGCGCACAGCGTCGGTCAGGAGAAATTCGATCTGACCGTTGATGGAGCGGAACTCATCCTCTGCCCAATGGGCGAGGGCATCGTACAATTCCGGGGAAAGACGCAGCACGATCTGCTTGCGCTCTTTCTTGCCAGTCTGTGTCATCGCTGCGCCTCCTCTCTCAGTTCATTATGCGCGCCAGAGCCAGAAGAAATAGATCAGACACGCCAGAATAAGCGCGCCCATAAAACCAAACATCACAATATTGGATATGGCCGCTGCGCTTCCCAGCGCGATCTGCACCGTCACTTCCAACAGATACCAGAACAGTCCCGCGCAGAGAATGGCGATCACATTCAACAGCACGCGCGTGCTCTGAATGATCTCTTCGCCGGAACGTCTGAGCAAAAACACCGGCACGTTGATCGCCTGCGGGAAGAAATTGCCAGCCACCACCGCCGCCCAGCAAAGCACATCCACGCCGCCAAGGATGAGCAGCGTCGATTTTCCGCCAGTGCCGTCCACTTCGCCGTTCAGGCCATAGTGGCTCGGAATGACCTCCGGTAGATCACCATAGACCATCGCCAAACGCGCCAGTGCGAGAACGACGAGCAACGCCGAGACGCCGATCATGATCTTATCAAGCAGTGAGAGGGGCAGCCGCTTCGGCCACTGGCCGATGATCTTTCCGGCCTCTGTGTTCAGCTTGCTGCGCGGCGGCACCGCTGTTTTTTCCGGACCGTCGCCCTTCCAGAGCCAGAGAAAATACACAACCATGCTGCCAAAGATCAGCACCACAAAGGCGCCAACCGCCCAGCCGCTGATCGTCGCCGGCGTGCCCCCGGCGCAGCGCAGGAAAACTTCCAGCATGTAGCCCAGAAAAAGCGCGCAGCAGATCGCCGTCAGATTGATGTACACCCGCGTGCCGCGGATGATCTCCAGCGCCGGACGTTTTAGGAGCGCCGGCGGCACATTGATCGCGCCCGGGAAAAAGAGGCAGATGAGCACCGAAAGCGTGCAGAGCACATCGGCGCCTGCCAGGATCAGGAGAAACCATTTCGCGTCCCAGTCGATCACCTCGCCGGCTGCATTGTAATCCGTTGCAACCTCCGCCGGTAGCGCGGCGTAGTTTATCGCCAGATGCACCAATGGCACCAGCATCACAGCGAGCGTCAGCAGCATGAGGAGCTTGTCCAGCGTCGACAGCGGCACCCGCTTCGGCCATTCAGCGATGACCGCCGCGCCGCGTTTGTTGTCCATTTTCATGACGCGCGCCTCCTTTCATTTTCCTATTATCCTTCAGAACCAGATCCGTTCCGCAGCCAGCGGTAATATACTCCGGTACCGATGGCACCAATTACCACAAGTCCAACAAGTATCCAACCGCTGGTACTGGTGGCGACACCCTGCGCTTGGCGAATATCCACTTCCAAAGCATAGCCAATCAGAGCGACACAAACGATGCCCATCCCATTCAGCCAAAGACGATAGGCATGAATCACCGACTCTGCCGGGCGATTAAAATAATGCTTCGACAAATTGGTTGCTTGCGTATAAAAGTTTTTACCAACCGCCGCCGGCACAACAATAGCGTTGCAGACAGCAAGGATTGGCAAAATCCATCTTTCTGAATACGCACTGATGGCACTGGTCTCAGTGACGTAAATCACCAGCAGATGAATCACCGGTATCAGCGCAAGGATTGCCATCACAGCAATCATCGTTTTTTCCCGCCTGTTCAGCGGCAGTTCTTTGGCCAGTTCATTAAATGCAGTAGCACGCTGTGCATCAGTGAAAATTTCTGATCGCTCTTTCTTCATAGCATGGGCCACCTTTCCTGGTCCATTTAGCTTTCCATCAATACAGACTGCCGCTGTTCACCACTGGCTGTGGATCGTGGTTTGCGCAGAGCACGACGAGGAGGTTGGAGATCATCGCTGCTTTGCGCTCGTCGTCAAGGCTGACCATATCGCTCTTATCGAGCTCTTCGAGGGCCATTTCCACCATACCGACGGCGCCGTCAACGATCATGGCACGGGCGTCGATGATGGCTGCTGCCTGCTGACGCTGCAGCATGGCAGATGCGATTTCAGGCGCATAAGCCAGATGGGTGATGCGCGCTTCGAGGATCTCGAGACCGGCGATGTGTACCTTCGACTGGATCTCTTCTTTGAGACGATCGGCGACTTCCTGGCTGGAGCCCTGCAGCGATTTTTCCGCGTCGTTGTTGAAGCCGTCGTACGGATACTGGCGCACAATGGAGCGCAGCGCCGCGTCGCTCTGGGTGGCGAGATAATCTTCGTAGTCGTCCACGTCAAACACAGCCTTGGCGGTGTTGGTCACGCGCCAGATCACGACGATCCCGATCATCACAGGATTGCCGAGCTCGTCGTTGATCTTCTGCTGACCGCTTTCGAGGGTCATCGCCTTGAGGCTGATCTTCGAGGATTTGCCGTAGCGCACCGGACTGCAGAATGGGTTGTACCAGTAAAATCCTTCGCCCTTGATCGTGCCGGAATATTTCCCGAAGAGGGTCAGCACCATCGCTTCATTCGGACGGATCACGGCAAAGCCGCCGAGCACGAAGCAATCCACGATGAAGAGCACCACGCAGAGCGCGATCCCCGCGCCGCCGCCGATCATAAAGAACGACGCCGCAGCAGCGGCCAAAAGCGCGAGCGCCACGAAGAGCATGAGGAATCCGTTGATCGTCGTCATCTTGCGCTCTTCCATGCCAACATTTTGTTGCATCTCGTTTGTCATTGTTGTTCATTCCTTTCTTTCACCGACGTTGTATCGGTGTGATATCATTTTGATATCATCATTATACCATGTCGGCGAAAATCTCTCAAGAAAAACATTTGCACAGCTGGGGAAAACTTCTATATACTAAGGGGAGAAAGGACTGATCACCATGAAAGAATTGTTCCATCGCACGAGTATCCGCAAATTTACCGCTGAGCCTGTCGCGCGCGAAGATCTGCTCACCATTTTGCGCGCAGGCATGCAGGCGCCATCGGCGACGAACCAGCAACCGTGGGAATTTTACGTCGTCACCGATCGCCAGACGCTGAAGGATCTCGCCGGCGCTTCTCCTTACGGCGCTTTCACCGCAGACGCAGCGGCGGCGATCGTCTGCTGCTACCGCACGGACGTGCGCGTGCCGCAGTTCTGCGAGATCGACTGCGCGATCTGCATGGAAAACATCTGGCTCGCCACCGACAGCCTCGGTCTCGGCGGCACCTGGATCGGCATTGCGCCGCTCGCTGATCGCATGGCGGCTGTGGAAAAGATCCTGGACATTCCGGAAAATCTGCGCGCCTTCGCCCTCTTCCCGCTGGGCCATCCGGCAGAAGAAAAAGCCCAGCAGGATCGTTTCGAGGAATCGCGCATCCACTGGCGCTGAGCGGATTCGCGGCGTTTGACAAAGCGCTTTGACAGGCGAAAAACCGCCGCTGTCCAGCACTTTTGATGGCGCATTTTCTTCCCCTCTGGGATAATGAGCACAAACCAATACACAGGGAGGCACACGACCATGGAACTCGGACAACAACTCAAAGCACATCGCAAGGAACTCGGCATCTCTCAGGACGAGCTGGCAGAGAAGATCTTCGTCTCGCGCCAGTCGATCTCAAACTGGGAAAACAACAAAACCTATCCCGATATCCACACGCTGCTCTTGTTGGCTGAGACCTTCGGCGTCTCCCTAGACGAGCTCATTAAAGGAGATGTGGAAGAAATGAAAGAAGAAATCAATGCACAGGAACGCGCAGGCTTTAACCGCGACACGGTCTGCTTTGCGATCTTCGGCATCGTCACCGTGCTTTCGATCGCGCCGCTTTACGCGTTTCTCGATTACATCGGCTGTCTGATCTGGGCGCTGATCGTCGGCGTGGCTGGCTATTTCTGCGGACGCGTCGAGCTTTACAAAACGATGTTCGACATCCAGACCTACAAGGAGATCCTCGCTTTCCAGCAGGGCGCTGATCTTTCCGCGCTCAGCGCCGTGCGCGCCGAGCGCAATGTGGTCAAACACCGCGCCTCAAAGGCAGTGATGGCCATCGCCAGCGCACTCATCGGCGGCGCCTGTGCCTACGGCGGCATGTGGCTGCTGGACACTTTTGGCATATTCTGACGACATAAGAGCACTTTTCCGACGTGAGAAAAGTGCTCTTATTTTTTTGCCGACAGTTTTTTTATTATTTCTTTAGTTTCAATTAAGGCTGATTTTAGGCTCGCCGCCTACTCTTGAATTATGAAACCAACGAAAGGATGGTCTCCATGCGTTTACTGATCGCCGAAGACGATCCGCGCCTGCTGCGGTCGCTTGCACATATTTTTGAAACAGAAGGCTATCTTGTCGACGCTGTCGCGCGCGGCGACGACGCGCTGGCCTACGCCGAAAGCGGCGAATACGACGGGCTCGTGCTCGACATCATGATGCCCGGTCGCGATGGCGTGAGCGTTCTGCAAGCGCTGCGCGAGCGCGGCATTTCCACGCCGGCGCTTTTTCTCACTGCAAAGGACGGCGTCGCCGAGCGCGTGCAGGGATTGGACGCCGGCGCCGACGACCGCACGATCCTCTTCCGTGTGCGATTTTAATACTGAAAGGAGGTTTTCCCATGAAAAAATACATTTTTCCTTTGTTCCTGCTGACAGTCGTCACTCCATTTTGCTTACGATATGCTCCTGCCACAACACAGCCGGAAAACGACACCTATCTCTGGTAAAAAATAAGAGCACTTTTCTCGCGAAGGAAAAGTGCTCTTATTTTTCATTAGAGTACGATCTCATTGAACGCTTCGACAAGATCGACCACGACGCTGCGGTCCACCGTCGCTGTCGGTTCGCCGTCGATCGTCACGAGACAGCTTGTGCCGTCGATGCGGTTGAAAACGAGTTCCAGCGTCGAGAAATTCTCGTTGTCCAAATGCAGCGTCAACGCGAGTTCTTCCTCGCCGCTGGCTTCCTCATCTGTGAATCCGCTGGCGGTGACTGCTTCCAGCGCTGTCTGCACATCTGTGATCGTGATCTCCTCGCCGTCGTAGCCAAACGTGCGGCTGTCGTCCTCTTCTTCAGAGGTGATGCTGTAGGTTTTGCCGTCGAGCGTGAGATCAAAGCCGGTGATGTCAGAAAAATCGCCGCTGTAGACAGCATCGTGACGCAGATCGTTGTAGCTGCAGGCCATGAGCGCCTCGTAGCTCGATTCGGAAATCTGATAAATGATCGGCGAATCGCCGATGCGCACGTAAGCGCTGGTCTTTTCCTCCGCTGCTTCCTCGCTGTCGTCGGAGGCATCGGTATCGGTCGTTTCTTCTGCTTCGTCTGTTTCCTCAGCAGGCGCTGCTTTTGTCTCAGCGTCGCGGCTCAGCGCGAAGGAAAATGTTTCCGAGCGTTCCTCCTGCTCGCCGTCCTCGTTCTCCTCGGCGACGGGGTAGGCGATCGTCGCCGAAAGCTCAGGATCGTCGAGGCCATAGGTCGCGAGCTCTTCATCCGTGGCTTTGTAGGTCACGTAAGTATCCTGGCTCATGCCAGAGAGCGCCGAAAGATATTGATCGACCTTCTCAGTGTCAAGCGGCGAAAGATCGTCGCCGTCTTTTTTGAAGTAAACATCCTCGCTGTTGTAGGTATCGGTGCTGTCCTCTGAATATTCCTGGTAAATGATCTCGTAGTTGTCCACGCCCTCGATACTGATGCTGTCCACATCGCCGAAGCCTGGGATGTCGTCGTTGTCGACGAAGGCGCTGATATCCACGTCGAACGCTGCAAGCGGATCGCTCGCCACGAGATAAACGTTGCCGTCGCCGATGGAGACATAGCGCTGTGAATCCATCGTGCTATAATCGCCGAGCAGGACCGTCTGCGTCTCGTCGCCACTTGTGATCTCAATGGAGCAGGTCGGATCGTCCAGCCCATACTGCGCGAGATCGTCCGGGTTTTCAATGATGAATTCTGCGCCCAGCTCTGTGAAATACGAGAGTAGCACATCCATCTGCTCGGGATCGACAGGAAAATCGGCGTCGCCGTCATACGTCCAGCTGCCGCCGTCGTTCTGGAAGGAAAAATCCGCGTCGTCCACGCTCCACGACAGCGCCGTGACGCTGTCAGCGTCGACGCTGAGAATGATCTCGTCGGTATTGGCGATCTCCTCCTGCCGCTCCTGATAATGGAGCACGCCGAACGTTGCCAGCGCTGCGATAACGAGCACGCCTGCCAGGATCTGTAGTCGTTTAGTCCGCTTCATGCTGCGCCCTCCTTCGCTTCAAAATGACCGCTGTGCCGATGCCGAGATATGCCAGCGGGAATCCGCCGACCATCAGCACCTTGAGCAGCGTCGCTGTGCTGCCGCTGATCGAAAGATAGTTGTAGTTCAGCGATTTGCTGCGAATGGCCATCGCTTCGCGCTCACCGATGAGCTCAGAAACCGCGTTCATTGTCATATCCACATTGGCGCCAGAGGACAGCGCGTTGTACATATCCTCGAGATACGCCGCCGAGGAGAACCAGACGATCTGGCCCTCGTTTTCGCAGGCGATGGAAACCGCCAGCGCAAATGGTCCGTCGGTGTCGCCGTCTTCTTTCTCATAGGTTGTGAGATCGTAGCCAGCCGCTTTACTGAAGGCTTCGTCGGAGGTCGTCAAAACCTCGACGACATTGTCTGCATCCTCGCTGACGACGAGCCCCTGAGCGATCGGCATGTTCGGATAATAATTTTCCTGGATCAGCGCATCGGTGATGCCGTCCTGCTGCATATCCGGTAGCAGAATATATGGCTGCGCAGTGTAATGATCGGTGCTCGCTTCAACGACCACGCCATCTACCGTGGTGACGCCGTAATCAGCGAGCAGGCTCTCGAGATTATCCAGGCTCACGCCATTCACAGGGCCAGCGATGACGAGGAGCTTGCCGCCAGCGTTGGCGTAATCTGCAAGCTTCGTCTTTTCTTCCTCGGAGATATCCGACTGCGGCTCATAAATGAGCACAGCGTCGGCTTCTTCCGGCACGCTGTCGTTCGTGAGCAGGGAGAACTGCGTCGTTTCAACGTTTTCCTTGGTGATCTGATCCGCGAAGGTTTCCGGCAGTTCCTGCTCACCGTGCCCTTCGAGCACATAAAGCTGCGGCAGATCATCGGTAACCACGTAATCGATCGCCGAGGTGATCGCGCCTTCACCATCGAAGGACGTGGTGTAGGAATAAGAGTAGAGATCCGCATCCGTCACATAAATATCCTCGTAAGCGATGTAGCGGCTGCGGTCGCCGCATTCGACGACGAGACTGTTGTTCGCCACATCCTCATCGGTGTATTGCTCCGCGAACGTCGGATACACGTCCGGATTTTTCTTCTCGACAGAAATGTGGTCGGAAAGGCTGTCATACTTGTCGAGCAGCGCTTCGATGATCGCATCCTCCTCGTCGGCCTGCACGATCCAGTAGATCGTCACATCGTCCTCGAGGTTATTCACAACCGCCTTCGTGTTGCTCGTGATCGAATAGAGCTTCGACGCGCTCATGTCAAACTGCGTGAGATTCGTCGGCAGCGCCGAAACGGCAACGTTCACAAGTAGGACGATAGCCAGCACGATCGCAGTGATCACCATCGCATAGCCGCCGCCACGAAACGCATTGTGTCCGCTGCCGCTGCCCTTGAACGCGCTCAGTGATTCCTGGAAAAAAGCTTTGAGATCGGGACGTTTCATCAGTTATACCTCCTTTTCTCCAGCGACTGCACCGTCAGAAACAGAAAAACGACGATGACCGAGAGAAAATAGACCAGCGCCGTCAGATCGAACACGCCGTTGACAAAGGTGTTCAGCCGCCCAAACAGCGAAAGCGTCTTCATGATCTTCGGCAGCAGTCCTTCGCCATCGCGTCGGCGACGTAAACGATGCAGCAGAGCGCCGTCAGCACCAACCAGACAGCGTAGCCAAGGTGCACATTTTTCGTCAGCCAGCGCGCCAGAAATCCCAGCGCAAGGATCAGCACACAGAGCGCAATGAGCGTGCCGACAGCTGTCTGCGACACATATTCCGACAGGCTCACGCTATAGTAATTGAACAATATCACCGCCACGCCAAGTCCCGCCGCCATGCCCTGGTTTTCTGTGAGCGAGGAAAGGAAAACGCCCACAGCGATCAGCGCTGCGCCCATGACAAAATAGGCAAAGATCGAGCCGTAGCTCACCGGCAGATAGACCTCGCCGAAGCAGGAGAAGATCAGCGGATACACCGCGATCACTGCCAGCGGCACAAGGAAAACGACGAGCAGCGCCGCGTATTTTCCAAGCACCACATCCGTCGTCGAGATTGGCAGCGCGTAGAGCAACTGGTCCGTTTTCTGCCGCCGTTCCTCAGCGATCACGCGCATTGTTAAGAGCGGCACAATGACCACGAAAATAATTCCTGCAAAACTCAGCACGTATTCAAAATTGCTCACCGCCGCCTGCAGATTGTAGGCCAGCGCGCGCAGCTCATGCTTAAAGATCGCCAGCATCGTCCGTCACCTCCGTTTCTGTATCCGTATCCGTGAGCTCGAGGAAAACATCCTCCAGGCTCGCTTTGTTCAAGCGCAGCTCCAGGATCGCCAGCCTGCGTTCTGCGAACGCAAAGAACACCTCACGCGCAGTCGCGTAGAGATCCTCCTGCGACGCGCGCAGTCTGAGAGGCGTGAAGCCATCCGTGCTCACCAGCGGCAGCACCTCTGCCAGCGTTTTCACACCAGCGAGCGCTTTTCGCGCAGCATCCAGCGATACATCCGTCGTGAGCGAAAACTCGCCAGTCGCTGCCAGCCGTTCTTCCAGTTTCGCCGGCGTGTCAAACGCGACAAGTCGTCCATGGGCGATGATGAGAATCTTGTCGCAGATCGCCTGCACCTCCGAGAGAATGTGCGAGCTCAGAATGACCGTGTGCGACTGGCCCAGGCTACGGATCAGGTCGCGGATCTCGATGATCTGGATCGGGTCCAGCCCCACCGTCGGTTCGTCGAGAATGATCACCCGCGGCTCACCCAGAAGCGCCTGAGCGATGCCGACGCGCTGCCGGTAACCCTTCGAAAGATCACCGATGCGCCGGCGCATCACGTCGCTGGTACCAGCTTGCTCCGCCACCTCGTCGATCTGCGCCGTCAGTTCTGCGCCGCGCAGCCCCTTCGCTTCGCCGACGAAGCGCAGATATTCCAGCGGCGTCTCGTTCATGTACAGCGGCGGCTGCTCCGGCAGATAGCCGACAAGCCGTTTCGCTGCCTTCGGCTCCTCGAACACATCGTGGCCGCCGATCGTGACACTGCCAGCTGTTGCCGACAGACAGCCCGTCATGATGTTCATCGTCGTCGATTTTCCGGCGCCGTTTGGCCCGAGAAAACCGTAGACCTGGCCTTCTTCGATCTCAAACGACAAATCGTCCAGCGCCAGGACCTCGCCATATTTTTTCGTCAAATGTTCCACTTTGATCATGGGGACACCTCCTTGACTTTCGTGCGGCCGGGATCGCTCCAGACCGCTCTCCATCCAGTATAGATTCCCAGACTAAAGCGACACTAAGACGCATGTGGAGAAAATGTGCAGAAAAAAAGCGCGTCCATCGTTTTCGATGAACGCGCTGTGTGTAACGCCATTGTGTATCCCTCGTGGGTATGCTATACTTCTTCTGTCAACGCCTTTTTGTCCAATTCTGTTGGCAGAAAGGAGGGATTCCAATGGCTTTTTCCGAATTCGTAGGGACTGTCATGGCAAGCGTTATCGCCTATATCGTTTGCAAGTGGTTAGACAGCATCCTGTAACCGTTGACTAGCCCAACCAAAATGAAGAGACGTGAGCTTAGCGAAGTTGCTCACGTCTTTTCTTTTGGATTCCAATGTATCCGAATTCTTTTGCCTGTCTTAACTATAACATTTTCCGCCAGTCAATACAAGCGCCTTTTTCGCCAGCAATCACTTGCTCGTCAAATGCTCAATGCCGCGGATCGTGATCGTTGTGGTACCGTCCTGCTCCATGCGGATCTCCACGCGCTCCGGATCCTCGTACCACTCCGCCGGCAGCGTAAGGCTCACATCGCCGTCGGCGACGAGCTTATAAGTCGTCGCCTGCTTCGCCGCAAACTCGCGCTCGAGCACGAGATTTTCCGGCAGATTCGCGTAGCTGACCTCGCCCATGAAAGCATTCTGCATCTGGATCGAATCCGGGAACGCTTTTTCAGCCAGCGCACGCGTCTCGACAATGTCGCTCTCGTGGGCATTTTCCGCGAGAAAATGCTTGGCACGAGCCAACGCCTCCACGCCGTCCTGCGAATAATCGTCCGCCACCGCCAGCGTCATCTGACGAATGTGGCGATAGCTGTCGCGACTCGACGGCTCCACGATCAGCCCGAGGACAATCTCCTCAAAAATGCGCACCGTTTCCTTGTCGTGCTTGAGTTTGATATCGCAGAGACGCACGCCGAAATCCTCGAGATTGACGAACGCGTAGCCCTTCACGCGCTGCGTCGGCTGCGGCATGATGGAATGGTGCAGCGCAATGGACGCAGTGAGATTGCCTGCATCGTCGCTTTCGACAGCGTGGGTGTAGGCGAGCTTGTCCGCCAGCGCCAGGATCGCCAGATACGGCACGCCAAGCTCAGTGACAAAGCGCGCCAGAATGAGATGATAATTCTCCTGCACCTCCAGCTCTCGCAGCTCGCTGAAGAAAAGCCCCGCCAGCCACTGCGAAAAATCCACGAGATTTTCGCCGCCCTGCGCAAATTCGCGCACACGCCGCGGCACCGGACTGTTCTCCGCAAACTGCGCGTGGCTCGCCGCCGGATCTGCAAGCCCACGCTCGATATGGTGGCTGATGTATTCCGCCATCACAACATTATGCGGATTCAGCGGATGCGCCGAGAGCACCTCCTGCACACCGATGGCGTCGAACACATGGAGGATCGCTTCAGAAATCTGTATCATAAATTGCCTTCTTTCTATAATCACAGTCCCACCAGTATAACCGAACAGCAGGGCGGGACGCAACCCCATCTATTACAATGTGTTATGCATGACAATTCGATTTAAGGTTGCACATTTTGTCATTTCTTCGTAAAATAAGTGTTATATTACAGCGGCAATTTTCAACGCCGTATATTAAAGGGGGATTTACTGAAATGAATCGAAAAATGACTGACCTGATCGTGGTCGGGTTCGCACTGTTCTCGATGTTCCTCGGGGCCGGTAACCTGATCTTTCCACCATACCTCGGTCTGCATGCCGGCGAAACCTGGCTGCCAGCGCTCATTGGCTTCCTGCTCACAGGTGTCGGCCTGCCGCTGATGACCGTTTACGCAACGCTGCGCTCCGGTGGTACGATCATGACTCTGGCGCGCTACGTCGGCCGTCCATTCGGCCGTCTGCTCGGGCTCATCGTCGTGCTCTCCATCGGGCCAATGTTCGCCATCCCACGTACCGCTGCCACCACCTACGAAGTTGGTGTCGCAACGATCGTGCCAAGCGTTCCGATCGAAGTGAGCTCCGTCGTTTTCTTCGTCATCGTCTGGGCGCTCACCATCAACCGCTCCAAGGTTGTGGACCGTCTCGGCAAATATCTCACGCCGTTCCTGCTCCTGACACTCTTCGCCATCGTCGTCGCTGCCGTTATCAATCCGATCGGCACACCTGGCGCAGCCGCTGAACCAGCCTACAATTTCGCCGGCGGCTTCACCGAAGGGTATCAGACCATGGACGCGCTCGCCGCTTCCATGTTCGCTGGCGTTGCGCTCTCGAACATCGTCGCCCGCGGCTACAACAACCGTGAAGAACAGCTCTCCATGAGTATCCGCTGCGGCGTCATCGCAGCCGTGCTGCTCGGTCTCGTTTACTGCGGCCTCACCTACGGCGGCGCAGGCGCGACCGGCGCTTTCCCTGCAGACATCGACCGTTCTGCGCTGCTCATCGGCATGACCAGCGGCCTCCTCGGCAGCATCGGTGCATACTGCCTCTCCATCGCCGTCATCCTCGCCTGCCTGACGACCGCCATCGGCCTCACCGTCACCACCGGCGAATATTTCAACGAACTTTCCGGCGGCAAGCTTTCCTATAAACTCGTCGTCACCCTCACCGTCATCGCAGCGCTGCTGATCTCCGTGCTCGGCGTTACCACCATCATCAACCTCGCCGTGCCATTCCTCAACATGGTTTATCCAGTGCTCATGGCCCTCGTCATCTGCAACTGCCTCGACCGTTTCATTCCAAACAAAAATGCCTACATCGGCGCGCTCATCGGTGCCTTCCTCATCAGCTTCATCGACGGCCTTTCCGCAGTCGGCAGCCTTGGCATCTCCGCCGGCTGGATCGACAGCCTGCTCGAATTCAAAGCCAACCTGCCACTGGCAAGCTTCGGCCTCTCCTGGGTCATCCCAGCCGTCGTGCTCGCCATCATCTGCTCCTTCATTCCTCGTAAAAAGCAGGATGCCGCAGAGATCGTCTACGAAATCTTCGACGAAGGAAAAGACGACTGATCACCGCTCCTCACAAACAGACGCTCATCGCGAGCGTCTGTTTTTTCATGCGCAGCCACCGCTCGCTGCAACTATGTGAGACAAATCCTGCATTTTCAGCAAAATTGTCTCACATAACCGCCTGCATGTGAGACAATTTCTTGATTTTTGACCAGATTGTCTCATATAATAGAGATAAGGAGGTGTCTCTATGTTTATCAAACGCGAACGCTATCTGGCCAAAATTCGTTCCTTCTACGAGGTTGATCTGATCAAAGTGCTGACCGGCGTGCGACGCTGCGGCAAATCCGTTCTGCTCACTCAGATCGAAGAAGAAATCCTCGCGCAAAACGTTCCGCACGACCACATCATCCGCATCAATTTTGAAGACATTCAATTTGAAAAAATCCGCATCGCCGAAAAACTCAATCAGTACGTGCTCGAAAAAATCTGCGACTCTGCCAAATATTATATTTTTCTCGACGAGATCCAACACGTCCGCCAATTTGAAAAAGTCCTCGCTTCGCTGCGCGCCACACAAAACTGCTCCATCTTTATCACCGGCAGCAATTCCAAGCTCCTTTCTGGCAAAATGGGGACGCTCCTCGTTGGTCGTTGCATTGAATTTCGCATCATGCCGTTTTCTTTCAGCGAAGCCTATGAGTATGTAACAACAGCGCACGGCAAAACCATCGCGCCGGATGAATTCATTTTTGACTATCTCCGTTGGGGAGGTTTTCCGCAGCGATTCGCCTTTGATCAGGAAAGCGACATCACCCTCTATTTACAGCAAACCTATCAGGGCATCATCGACAGAGACATCATCACCGACGCCAAACGCACCAACCGTGAAAAGCTGTTGAAGATCGCCAGCTACGTTATGGCGAATTCCGGCAAAGAATTTTCTGCGCAAAGTATCTGCAACTATTTCGAGCGTCAAAACAACGATCCCATCGACAAAGCCTCAGTCTATCGCTATCTCGACCGCATGGAAAAAGCCTGCCTGATCAACCGCGTCAAGCGCTTCGACATTGTCGGCAAGCGCCAGCTCTCCTACATTGAGAAGCAATACGCCGTTGATACCGGATTTCGCATGATCAATACCAATTTCACACGCTACGACAACACGTTTTTTCTCGAAAATATCGTCTACAACGAATTGTTTTCCCGTGGCTATCAAATATTTGTCGGCAAAACCCAGCGCGGCGAGATCGATTTTCTAGTGCTCGACGGCAGAAAGAAATGTTTTGTCCAGGTCGCCTACTATCTTCACTCAGACGAAACGATCCAGCGAGAATTTGGCGCCTTTCACAATATCACCGATGCATCGCCAAAATATGTACTGTCGTTGGATCGCATGGATTTCTCACACGACGGGATCGGTCATATCAATATCGTTGATTTTCTTCTCGATAAACAACAGCTGTCGTTAACGTGACAACAAAACAGACGCTCACCGCGAGCGTCTCAGACTGTAGATAAACCCTATTTTGGCATCTTGCCAAAATAGGGTTTTCTCATTTCTTCATAGAAGATCACAAAAAACAGGCAGCCATCCCTCTCAGATAGCTGCCACAGGCGTCCCATGTATGTTCTTCCATTTCCATATCGCCAACTTCTTCAGATTCATCGCAGCATATTTAAGCTTCACCCATTTTGTTACCTGGGCCAAGCCTCTGTACCATGTATACCGCATGCCATGCTTTTCTTTCGCATCCGCAAAGACACGCTCTATTTTCTCCTGTCGCTTCTTGTACAGGTTTTTGTATTGTTTCGTGTGTCTGGCGTCTTCTGCCATTTCTACATAGTCGCTCCATATATGTCTGGTGACGATCTTTTCATTCTTCACGTTGCTGGTGCATTGTTCTCTGGTCGGACAGTCTGCACAGATATATCTTCTGCTCTTGTATTCTCTGTAGCCGTCACGATTGGTGGTGGCATAATGGAGGGCTTTGTATTCGGGACAGATGACGTCATCATAATAGCTGTCATAGACATACTCATGCCATGGATGACCGCCTTTCTTTCCTTTTGGTCTGGTATAGGCGGTGGATA
>OGWZ01001823.1_pt1 | contig 18565 bp, 19 predicted proteins | sample 1576141 | NCBI WGS metagenome assembly OGWZ01 (sample SAMEA3541512, study PRJEB24748) | human gut metagenome | biome: human gut; feature: human-associated habitat; material: faeces | place: China | collected 2012
ATTGTTCAGTTGTCAAAGATCTTTTTTGTGATCCGCTTCGTATAAGAAGCTTTATCATTATATCACTTCATTCTTAGCTTGTCAAGAACTTTTTTAATTTATTTTGTTGACCCGTTCTTCATAAGAACCGCAGCAACTTTTACATCATATCATGTTCTTTCTTGCTTGTCAAGAACTTTTTAATTCTTTTTTGAAACATTTTTTTCAAATCCCTTTGAAACAATATGTTCCTCACTGTCTCTCACAGACAGCTTAAATATAATATCATGCCATTTCTTTTATGTCAACACCTTTTTTCATTTTTTCTATTTTTATTATTTAACACTCTCATCATTATTTCAAAAAGAAGGTATCCTGCAAATGAATCATTAAATGACATTTGCAAAATACCTTCTTTTTATTGTTGTAATAATTTCTGTGTTTCTATCTGTATCTGCTGTTTGATCATCTGTTCTAATGGATTCGTTTCCACCATTGTCTGCATAACTTCACTTCCGCCAACGATCTGAGCATATTCAGATTCCATTCCAACATGTGGCATCAATGAAATAAAAAATACAACTACCATAATGATCAAGGAACCTTTGATCAATCCAAGTGCTGCTCCTGCTACCTTGTTAATAAACCCAACACCTGGAACCCTTGTAACTTTATTTGCAAAACGTATTACCACTGAAAAAATAATTTTACACACAATCATCAACCCCATATATGCAATCATATATGCAATTCGATCTGTAACAATCGTTCCCTGGATCTCTGGTACATTTTGAATCACTATTTCTTTAAAATATGCAGCACCTTTATAAGCGATTGCAAAAGTTAAAATCCATGATGCAAGATTCAGCATACTTTTAATGAGTCCTCTTCGATAACCTATGATCATCTGCAAGATCAAATAGATTCCAAAAACAGCTACGATAATTTCTCCCATATGTACTCCATTCTAGTATATCTCCGATAAATTTGTACTATTTTCGTAAGTTATCAAATATTTCTGTCTTTTTCCTGTTGGTGAAATATTGACAATTCGTTTTTTAAAATCTTTCTTAAACATTTCATGTCCAGCAAAATTCACAATTGAACAATGATAATTTCCAGCCAACAATAATTCTTTCTCTCCTAATAATAATTTATTATATTCTGAAGAGAATTTATGTGACATCAATTTTCTTCCTGTTTTATTATATACGACTGCTTCATATTTTTCTTGATCTGTTTTTTTCTGATCTTCAAATACGAATGCTGCGTAATCATCATTCACCGCAACACTACTCACATCTTTATCAAATGATATCGTTTGCTTTTTAGAAATTGTTTTTCCTACTTTAAAGAAAATCATCTGATCATCTCCAATTGCCACAGCTTTAGAATCACCCATAAAGCTCACTTTCGGAATTACCGTATCTTTAAAATCAAAGCCACCGATCATCTGATCTCCACTGTCTTCACCTTCCTGTCCAAAATTATACAGTGCAACTCTGCTTTTTACATTAATCCCATCAACGACAAGATAACTGACTAAAAGATTTTGTCCATCTGATGACAGATCAATATCCATTGGATATCCATTTTGATCAGATGTGACTTTGATACTTACCAGTTTCTTCTGTACTGCATCATATAATTCTATATAATTTCCATTATCACCGTGAAGAATTAAAGCAATTACACCTTGTTTTGCCACTTCCAAATCTACGATTGGATAAGATACACTAAATTTTTTCATCTGTCCATCTGAATCAAGTAACGCAATCTCATTCCCATTCTTAGATGCAACTACAATATAGTCCCCACAATAAGATGCCTGTGGATTCTTAATGGAATATGTTTTATTCCATTTTTCATTTCCTTTTCCATCTAAGAAAGAAATCCCATCTTCGCTGTAACAGATCGTTCCTTTCTTATATGCAAATGACTGAAATGATTCTGTCAACTCTTTTGTGATCGTTTTTACAACCTTCATCCTGTGATATGTCCGATAGCGATATGCAAATATTGTACATATACATACAACCACAAACGCTATGATCAATCCCATACGATATTTTTTCTTTTTTTCTCTTAGAAATAATGCATTCTGAATATTCTCATTGGAATTGACATAAAGAGAAAACCCTGATTTCGTCTTTTGTTCCATAAAATACCTTCCATTTTCTAATCAATCATCATCTCTGAATACAGGTAAGTATACCTTATTCAATGAAATGTGTCCAGTCTACACATATTTCCTAGTTTAAATATCATCGAAGTGTTCCAGGAATGATCAACTTCTGTCCTGGGTAAATCTGATTTTCGTCAGACAATGCATTTGCCTTTTTGATTCTTTGAACAAGCTTCTGGGTCCCATATACCTTCCGACTGATCGATACTAATGTCTCTCCACTTTTTACGGTATATGTATAAGACTTGTATTGCCCAGAACTTACTTTTTGAGTTTTCTGTTTTTGTTTTATTGTGGGTTGTGTTGTTTTTTGTTCCTTTTTATGTATTGAAGTTTGTGTTGCCGAATCTAATGTTTTTGTTATTTTTACACTCGTTGTTGATGATTTTGTTGAAATTTGATCCGACACCCCTTTTCCCATCGTATGCACCGCACCATTTACAACCTCTTTAAAATTTATACTCTGATCTTGTCCAGCATAATAATACATCGTACCTCCCATGATCATCATGATCGTAACTGCTGCTGCCGTTGAAATATTCCGAATCCTTCCTTTTCTCTGATTACTCTTGGTTTTTTTGGATATCTTTTCACGAAACTGCTGGATCAATTTCTCATCTCTTCGACTCTCCATCATTTTTTCATATGTCTGCACCTCTTTTATATCTTGTCTTCGTTCCACAAGATAATTCTGCATCATCGGATTTTTTTCATAATATATATAGTATCCATTTTGCCTTGAGAGATCTTCTCCTCGAAAAACATAAAATGCATCTTCTCCTTCCAGATCATCCATCATATATAACACTTTTCCTTCTCCTGGAAAATTTTCAAAATGTGTCTTTTTTATTTTATCATTGAGTCGAACCGAAAATCCCATTCTTAAAAGTGCCCATCCAATGACATCCAGACCAGAAAACAATCGCTCCTTCTGTTGATATATCTCTCTCCATACTTCATCATCAAATACTGTTTCATCAAGATCCAATTCCAGATTCTGTCCCTCGATCGCTCCTCTTATAAAAATAACAAGATCATTTCCAATCTGCTTTTTCTCTCCAAATAAAATTGCTCCTCTTACATATGTATTTTTGTCCATGGATAAAGAATTTAAAAATGTTATAACGTAATCTTCAATATATACTTTTGTGTGTCCTGCTGGACTTCCAATCTGCCTGATATTTTTAGGCAACTGCTGCTCTGTTTTCACGAAAAAACCTCCTTTTCTTCCATTTCACAAAAACCTTATCATAAAGAGATAAAAATTTTTATCAAACAACGTCGAGACGTTAAAATTTTTTTACATACTTCTTTTCTTTTTGTATACACTAAAAAGAGAATTTAAATCAGGAGGACGATCTATTGTTAAAAAAAATATCTTACTATCATCCAGATTCCCCTTATGCTCTTATGAAATTTCAAAATGATCTGCTACATTATCTCAAAATAAAGCATAAAAAAAATCAGCCCCTCGTCATTGTCTGTATCGGTACAGACCGCGCGACTGGTGACTGTCTTGGACCACTCGTTGGTCAGGCATTGCTTCCTTCTCCTCAATATTCAGTTTTTGGGACTTTAAAAGAGCCTATTCACGCTAAAAATCTCAATCAAACTTTTAAAGAAATTTATTCTGTCTGCCAAAATCCTTTCATCATCGCTGTCGATTCCTGTCTCGGTTATGCACAGCATGTTGGATGTATTACACTCTCCCCTCTCCCACTGCTTCCTGGCCGAGGCGTTTCAAAACAGCTCCCACCAATCGGACAATTATCAATCACTGGAATTGTAAATGTCTTTTCTGATTCCGTTTCAAACGAATCTGTAATTCAAAACACTCGACTTCACACCGTTATAAAATTAGCGGATTTTATCACAAATGGTATAAAATCCGCTAATATCCCTTCTATATATCAAGTTTCATGTCCCCATCCTTGATCAATCCTGCTCTACGCATCGCTTCCGAAATAAAATATGTCAAAAATGCAGGAGCTATGATCTGCATGACCAGTATCATGACAATAACAGTCACTGCAGAAGTTCCTCCTGTTGTCATCGTCTTATATGTCATCATTGGTCCCACAAACCCTGCCGTTCCCATACCAGAACCAATTGCATTATTCGTCATTTTTAAAACTACAGTAGAGATCGGACCAAGAATGGCACTTGTAATGATCGGTGGCAGCCAGATCAATGGTTTTCTTACAATATTGGGAACCTGTAACATCGATGTTCCTATTCCCTGTGCCAATAGACCTCCAATTCCATTCTCCCGTAAACTGGCCGTCGCAAATCCGATCATCTGTGCACAACACCCAATCGTTGCTGCTCCTGCGGCAATTCCAGAAAGATTCAAAATAATTCCAAGTGCTGCTGAACTGATCGGAAGAGTTAACGCCATACCCATCAATACAGAAACAACAATTCCCATCAAAAATGGCTGCTGTTCTGTTCCCCATCGAATCATCTCTCCGATCTGTTTCATGAGATCTGAAATATATGGTCCAACCGTTAACCCCACGATTCCACCACATACGATCGTTGTTAATGGCGTCAAAATAATATCAAGCTTTGTTCTTCCAATGAAAATCCTTCCAATCTCTATTCCTATGTAAGCCGCTACAAATGCTCCAAGAGGCTCTCCTGGGCCACTTAATAGGATTTTGCCACTTGAACTTACACTTCCATTCAATAAGCCAGAAGCAAAAGCTCCGATCATACCCGCACTTGCGGCAGATGCACATACAAGTGTTGATTCTCCTAATTTACTTGCAACTCCAATTCCAATTCCAGCTCCCGTCAATACTTTAGCAATCGATGCAACCATAACGATCATATTTCCTATATCTCCTCCTATGATCGTTCCGGCTTGTTCTAAAATCGTTCCTATGATCAATGTTGCAAATAATCCTATTGCCATTCCTGACAATCCATCTATAAAAATCCGTTTTAAAATTTTCATGCTCCATCTCCCTTTTAACGTAATGTTTTTTTTAGTATAACATACCTATTTTGCTTTACAAGAAACAAAAATACTTCTATACTAAGTCAAAAGAAGTAACTATTTACCAATTTATTAAGGCAGGAGTTTATTTATGTTTCGTATGTGGGGCAAGATTTTTCATGAAAATCATATGTTAAAAGACACTGTAATCTGTATAGATAGTGATCTGAATCGAACTAGAAAAGTATATCAGGCATTGGAAGAGATCTGTTATGAATTTGATCTTTCTAAACCACTCTGGCTAGATCACAATAAAAATGACTTTATCCATCATTCAAAAACCAGATTTAATTCTGACAGTTTTGTAGAAGATATTGATTTTGATTTTCTTGAAATTCAGGTAATTGAAGAAGACTAAATAATTTTATATTTTCTTTTGAAATCGTTTACAAAATCACAAGACAAATGGAGATTATTTATATGAAAGGAAACGGTCACCCCACAAACAATCAGAATATTTCTGAATATGTTGCACTTTTATATCAGAAATATTCGCATAAATTATACTGTAATGCTTTTCATTACACGTCAAATCCAAGTATTGCTGAAGATGGTGTTCAGCAGATATTTGAAAGAATTCTTTTACATCCTGACACAGCATTACATGTACCTGAACACGAGATTATCTATTATCTCTTTGCTATACAGCGTAATGTGATGCATACACTAACTATGGATGAGTATAAAAATTCTCACTATCCTTTAGATTATGATGATGGTAACGATATTTCTCGTAATCTCATTGATCCTGAGGATCTGTTTATCCGTTATATTTATCTTGACTCTCTCAAGATCATTTTCTCAACACTAACACCCGATTTTCGTGATACTATAATTTTTCATTATTTCTATGGATTTAAATATAGTGAGATTGCATGTATGTTTCATATTTCTGAAAGAGCGGTTAAGAAAAGAATTGCTGTAGCCAAGAAACGAGTAAGAACTATGTTTCAAAAAGAGGATTTCCTATAAACAATACGAATAAGAATATTTTTTTATTTTCTGGTTCCCTTTTTTCTTCAAAAATCGGTTTAGTATATATAAGGGAGTGAATATTGTATTTTAAACGCATAATAATAACAGTAGGATTACCGATTACAAAATAACAACAGGCAGTCAAAAAAACAGGACACCCTGTATTCGTCCGTATATAGAATATGATTTTCATTGATGACAGGTCTCATCTCTGAATCATATCTCAGATATAATAGATTCTCTCTCTTATAAATTCCACAAATGTATGGATTCTCATCATCTCCATACACAATACAACAGGTCAGAGATTAATACTCTGACCTGTTATTCATTTTCTATTTTGTTGTACTTCCAAAGCCACCATTTCTGACTTCTGTTGCATCATCATCGATCGTAACTCCGTACTGCATAAAGATTCCCTGTACCATGCCAGTTCCCTGTGCCACTGAAACTGTCTTACCTTCATTGGTGTCATTTGTTAATTTTACAAAAATGTGACCTTCATTGTCAGAATAAAAATAATCGCTATCAATAATACCGACTGTATTATTCATCTGAAGACGGAATTTAAATCCTAATCCACTTCTTGGGAAAATATTTAATACCCAATCAGATTCAATAAAAACTCGGATTCCTGTTGGAATCTTGATTGTTTCTCCTGGTTTTAATTCAAAATCAACCGGACTAAAAAAGTCATATCCTGCTGATCCTCTAGTTGCTCTCTTTGGCAATTTGATCTGGTCATAGATTTCTTTGATTTCTTCTTCTGAAGCTCCTGGAAAACTATCATCCCAGCTTTCTTTGAACTGTTCAAAACTTACTTTATGAAATTGTGCTATCTTATTCATCTGTATCTCCTAATTATAAATGATATTCTGCGTATCTGTTAATATTTATAACGTTCCTTATTTTATCAAACTAACGAATTTCTTTCAATAGTCCGGCAGTTTTTTCAATCCTTCAAATCGGTATCCCTCTTTTTTTAGGTTTATGATCACTGTCTCCAACGCTTCTGCGTTTGATCGCGATATATTATGTATGAGTGGGATCGCACCTTTATGCGTATATTTTTGAAAATGTTCTATCACATAGTCTTTTCCAGGCTGTTGATCCACCTTAAAATCCACGTAAGCCATACTCCAGAAAATTGTCCGATATCCCATCTTTTTGGTTAATGCTAGTGTTCTCTCATTATACTCTCCCATTGGAGGTCTGATAAAAGGATCCATATCATATCCTGTTGCTTCTTTACAATACTGTGCACAATCTATGATTTCCTGTTTATTATCGCGATCTGACAATGTTGGCATACTCTTATGATGCACCGTGTGATTTCCTACGATATGCCCCTCTTTTTTCATACGCTTTACAAGTTTTGCTTCCTCTCTGATAAATGGTTTTGTTACAAAAAAAGCTGCTACAACTTTCTGTCTTTTCAAAACATCCAGAATTTTTGGAGTAAATCCATTTTCATATCCGCAATCAAACGTCAGATAAATCTTTTTTTCTGTACATTTGGGATCTACATAATATGCATCATATTTTGACAGATCTATTTTCTGTGAAACCTCTGGCTGCTGATGTTCTTCATTTCTTTTAAACCACCAACTTTCAATCCCTTGCGAAACATTTCCCACCGTCTTGTATATCTGTATTGTTGAATCTTGGTACGTATCCTGCTTTTTCTTTTTCTGCTCTTCGATTTGTCCCCTGCATCCACTAAGTAATATTCCTGTTATACAAACTAAGATCATCTGAAAAATCCTTCGATATTTCATAAAAGCACCCACACAACCCCTTTTTCTTATATGTATTATCCAATTTCTCACTTTATAAGTCTTTTATAAAATCTTTTAATATCTGCAGATCTTCATCTGTCAGCTGACATTCTCTGGAACTTGCAATCTCTCCCCAATGCTCTTCGATATTCGCTACCTGTTTCTTTTCTTTTTTTATCTCTTCTTTTTTCTTATTTTCTAAATTTTCTTTATAATTTTGTTTTTTTGTATAATTCAACATTCGATTTGGTAATATATTTTCCAAATAGTTGATCAGATTAATTTTTATTTTCCTCTTCATCTGATCCATTTTTGTTAAATAATCCATCATAAAGATGAAAATTCCACATACAACTCCAATGATTAAATTTCTTCCCCAGAAATTAATATCTGCATTCATTGCTATTCCACGAATAGCGCCCAGACATCCAAGACCTACACAGATAATTGCACAAAACCCTGGAATCTGTTCCAGGAAAAATGAATTTATCCCCAATATCTTGTCCGCTTCAAAATATTTATCCACAATACAGCTGATATTATTCACTTTTGTTTGCAGATTATAATAGTTTTCTATTTTCTTTTTTAATGTACCGATCCAATACCGTTTTGGTCTCTCCATTTCTTCTGAAGATACTAACAATCTATGATAATTTGCCCAAACTATGACCTTAGTAAGAACTGCGATCACCATTGCTGTTATAAATCCTTTCATAAAAAAAGTTTCCCTTAACATTTCCATAGATACCACTCCTTTTCATCATATATTTGTTACTTATGATTATAAAAGGATATCTATCGAAACTTAAGAGAAACCGTCCTACAAAGTTAGACTACATTCTGTCTAATATTCCAAGAACCAGACGAACAATGTGTTTTATTGCCGCTTTTTCAAATTCTTCGTAACTTCCTGCTGCTTCCTGATCTGCTTTATCAGAGATTGCACGAAGAATGATAAATGGAATTTGATTTAAATGTGCTGCCTGTGCCATCGCTGCACCTTCCATCTCTGCACAGTATCCATCAAATTCATTGATCAAATAATGTTTCTTCTCATTATCTGAAATAAACTGATCCCCACTGACTACTCTTCCAACATAGCTGTGGATATCTGGATTCACTTCGTCACATGTCCTCTTGGCAAGTTCGATCAGATCTTTATCTGCCTCAAAATAAGAAGTATCCATTCTAGGGATTTCCCCAACTTTATATCCAAAAACAGTTGCATCTACATCATGCTGAACTGCATCTTTGGAGATTACAATGTCCCCGATCTCAATGTCTTTATATAGTCCACCTGCAACACCTGTATTGATCACAGCTTTTACATCAAAACGATCTGCAAGAATTTGTGTGCATAATGCCATATTTACCTTACCAATCCCACTCTGCACGATCACAACTTCTTTATCTTTTAACTTTCCACAATAAAAATCCATACCTGCACAGGTTACTTTTTCTTTTTCTTCCATGGCTTCGATCAGCTGACTGACTTCTTCTTCCATGGCTCCAATGATACCAATCATATGTTATCTCCTTTTCTTTTATGTTGATTTCAGTTTACGAGAAATCGTAATTTATGTCAAATAAGAATCTCTTGAAATACACACTCTCTTGCACTATAATTTGTTGTGTATCTAGGCATTTTACCAGATACTTAATTTTTGAAATATATTTACAGGAGGATAATAGAATTATGGTATATAAAACAAAAGGAACTTGTTCCAGTGAAATTGAATTTGAGGTAGAAAACGGAATCTTAACAGATATCCATTTTGTTGGTGGATGTCAGGGAAATACAACTGGTGTCGCTGCATTAGCAAAGGGACTGCCTATTGATGAAGTTATCGACAAATTATCTGGAATTCAGTGTGGTTTCCGTGGAACTTCTTGTCCAGACCAGCTTTCTAAAGCACTGATCGCGTACAAAGAAAATAATTAATCGGGGTGAAAAGATCATGAAACGAATCGTATTAACCGGTGGAGGAACTGCCGGACATGTTACACCAAATATGGCACTTGTACCGAAACTGATCGATGAAGGATATAATATTTATTATATTGGTTCTTACGAAGGTATGGAAAAGAAACTGATCGAAGATATCGGTGTTACTTACTATGGAATTTCTTCTGGAAAGCTTCGCCGCTATTTTGATATCAAAAACTTCTCTGATCCATTCAGAGTTATCAAAGGATTTTTTGAAGCAAAGAAGATCTTAAAGAAACTTCGTCCAGACGTCGTATTTTCCAAAGGTGGCTTTGTCACTGTGCCTGTTGTGATTGCTGCCAAACAGCTCCATATTCCCGTGATCATTCATGAATCTGATATGACTCCAGGATTAGCAAACAAGTTAAGTATTCCTAGTGCAAGTAAAGTATGCTGCAACTTTCCTGAGACAGTAAAACTTCTTCCTGAAGGAAAAGCTGTACTAACAGGTTCTCCGATCCGTGAAGAATTATTTACAGGAAAATGCGAAGAAGGACTTCGTCTGTGTGGATTTACAGAAGCAAAACCTGTACTTCTTGTTATTGGTGGAAGTCTTGGATCTGTTGCGATCAACAATGCGATCCGCAGTAACATTGATGCGTTACTTGAAAAATACCAGATCATTCATCTGTGTGGACGTAATAACTTAGATGAAAGCCTTGAAGGCAGAGAAGGTTACAAACAGTTTGAATATGTCAAAGATGAGTTAAAACATTATTTTGCATGTGCAAACGTTGTTGTGTCCCGTGCTGGAGCGAATGCGATCTGTGAGCTTCTTGCACTTAGAAAGCCAAATATCCTGATCCCTCTTGGATTAGAAGCCAGCCGTGGAGACCAGATCCTAAATGCTGAATCTTTTGAGAATCAGGGATACAGCTATGTGCTTCAGGAGAAGGATGTTACAAGCGAAACTTTATTGAATGCTGTTAACAGCGTTTATGAAGATCGTGATAAATATATTGAAGCTATGAACCACAGTAAACTTGCAAATCCAATCGAGACGATCGTGAATCTGGCAAATCAGTTAGCTTCTCAAAAAAAGAAACGATAATCTTATCAATTGCTCATAAAAAACGAGAGAAATTAAAATTTCTCTCGTTTTTTATTTTTACATGTATTATAACATAAAAAATTAAAAAATTAGCATATTTTTTAATTTTTTATGTTATACTTCTATTATTATTAAAATTCACTTTATATTTTTTAAGGAGGACAACTATGGATTATCACATTTTAAAAAAATATCGATATACAAACCGAAATCAATTTGAATCTATCTATTCTTCCCGATATGAAAATGAACTGGTATTACATTATGATTTTGAAATTCATGGTTTTCCATGCTTTTCACTCCCAACTACCGAAATTTTAAATTTAACATCAAGAATCTATAAACTTACCCAGACTTTAATCTATTTAAAATCAAAACTCCCTCAGATTGCTCTGGAGCAATATACTCAAACTTGTCTTGTAGATGAAGTAAAACTTACAAATGAAATTGAAGGCGTAAATAGTACTCGACGTGAGATCCAAGATATATTAAATACACAATCGATCACAAAAAAAAATATGCGTCTTTATGGATTAGTTCAAAAATATAATTTACTAAAAAATTCTGAAAAAATTTCAATTCATAATTGTTCTGACATTCGAAATATTTACAATGAATTAGTGAGTGAAGAAATTAAAAATAATGATCCTTTGAATCTTCCAGATGGAATTTTTTTTCGAAGAAAATCTGTTTCCGTTTACAGTCCACATATGAAAGAAATTCACCGTGGAATATCTGGAGAAACCGAAATTATTGCCTGTATGGAAAAAGCTTTATTTATATTGCATAATAAATCCATTCCTCCTTTGATTCGAATCTCCGTCTTTCATTATCTATTTGGATATATCCATCCATTTTATGATGGAAACGGAAGAACAAATCGTTTTATCAGCAGTTATCTTTTATCCAAGGAATTAGAGCCTCTGATCAGCTATCATTTAGCAAAAACAATAAAACAAAATATTTCCAAATATTATAAAAGTTTTGATTATACAAATGATACTGATAATCGTGGTGACCTGACTGGTTTTATTACAAATTTTCTAGAAATTATTCTTGCATCCATTGAAGCATTAATCGATTCTCTGGAAGACAAAATAGAACGTTTGCATTATTTCGAGCGAATATTATTATCTAATTTTAAAGATAAAACGGATTATGGAATTCTTCATTTACTATTACAGAATTCTTTATTTGGTCTGGAACCATTGTCTGCCAAAAAAATGGCTGAAATGCTTGATAAATCTTATGTTACGATTAATAATCGTTTGAAGAAAGATTCCATCAAAACACTATTACGATCTGATATACCTCATAAATATGATTTGGATCTAGATATTTTAAAAACTTTATGATTAGATAACAACAAAACACGAGACTGCTACCTTCTATGGCAATCTCGTGTTTTTATTTTTCAGAAAAACTATACACTACTATTTATTTTTTCATTATTTCACTTTGCAAGATCTTACTGCACTGTATGCACCGTAAACTTTAGATTTTCCTACTGTCTTGTATGCACGTACTTTTACAAAATATTTTTTCTTTGCTTTTAACTTCTTGATGACTTTCTTATATGTCTTGTAAGATTTTACTGTGTATGTCTTTGCACCTTTGAAGTTTTTCTTAGTTGCGATCTTGATCTGGTATCCAGATACGTTTTTGTCTTTCTTCCATGTAACTGTTAATTTTTTCTTTCCTGCCTTTACTTTTGCTGTCTGTTTCTTAACTGTTACTTTTTTGACTGGTTTTACAGATGGTTTTGTTGCTGTTGTTGTAGCTGCAGGCTTTGTTGCTGTTGTAGCATCTGATGGCTTTGTTGCTGTTGCATCTGACTTGTTTGTATATGTAAATTCTAATGTCTTATTATATCCAGTCGCTGTTACAACAATGTTATATGTACCTTCTGCTTTTAATGCATCTGCTGTTGTCACCAATGTTCCATCTGCATTGATCAATTGTACTTTTCCTTTTCCTGATGCTGCATATTCTTTTCCGTTAACAGATACTTTCTGAATATTTTTTACAAAGTTTGCAAAATCATCTGCCTGTACATCTTTCGCTGCTACTAATGCAGGTGCTTTAACATTATTGTTATATACTGCCACAACATTATCTGTAGTTAAAGTAAAGCTTGCGCTAAATGGTGCATATATTGAATTGTTATCTTTTACGTTTAATGTATACTGTCCAGGTTTTACTCCTGTTGCATTATATTTTAATGTTCCATTTTCAACGCTGGAGTTTGTTAACCCTTCTGCTGTATATTCTGCATTATAGTCTTTTGGTAATGTTGGCAGAGTAACTTTTACACTTCCTGAAGTTACATCTGCATTTTCAACTTTAAAAGCACTGGTATCAAATTTTACAGGTACATATGTATCATCAATATCATATTTCACTACACCATTTTCTGTATAATATGTTACTGCATCAATTGTTTTTCCCATCATAGATGCATAATGTTCTCCAGAAATTGGGCAACCATGAGACTGTGTTGTAAATCCTGTTCCCCATGCAAATTCTGTCCCTTTCCAGATATTTTCTACATGTCTTAATCCATATTGTGTTCCATCAGTTGTTGTGATCACTGCTGCAAGAACTTTCGTATTCCCACTGATCTGATCACTATCCGCAACCTTATCAAAGTTTAAATTTAATTGATAATCTCCATACTTAGATGATGTCTTAAACTTCTCAATTGCTGCACCTTCTACTGTTTTTTTAGTTGCTGTAGTCTTGCCAAAAGAATAAGATCCATTTTCATTTACAGTTAATTCTTTATAGTACGCTGGTGCTGTTGTACCTAATTCATAATATGAATAATCTGCACTTTCAAATAAAGCATCTTTGCCTTTATATTCTGTTGTTTTTTCTTTTCCTTTCATATTTACTGTAATTGAAACATTAGAAGCGTCTGTAATTTTTGTTAATTTAGACAGATCTGTTCCTGCTTTGATCTTTACAGGATAAGTGATTCCTGAAATATGCTCTCCAGTATTGTCTGCATGATAAGATCCATTGGCTAATGTACTTCTTGTTTTTGCCTTTGTTGCTGAAGTTGTCGCATCCACTTTCACAGTATTCTTATTTAATTCTGCCTTATAAAAATCAGCATATGGGATATTCATCAACACATAGATATCTTGTTCCTTATTCGTTTCATCTGCTTTAACAACAGCCACGCCATTGTTAAATACTGCTGGCACACTTACAGGTCCTGCCAACATTGCAGCAGCCATAGCTACTGTTAAACCTTTTTTCCACATTCCTTTTCTCATGTGAACCTCCTTTAAATTGTAATAATTAATAGCTTTATACAAAGATACAAATACTGAAATATCTTCATATATTTATCTTGATTTTTGCATGTTTTAACCATAATTGAGAATTTTTCACATTAAATTAGTCTTAGCTAACTATTATTTTTTAAGAAAGATGCCTTTATAAGGAATCGGGCACCTTCTTATTTCTTCCATTTACCTTACAGACTTTGTGCAAAAATACAGACCCCAATAAACAAGACAAGCTTCAGGAGAACGATAAGAATCTCATTACCTTTTATCTTCTTACCTGAACCCAGATGAATGTTTTGCTTCGGACACACATCTACACATTGCATACAGTAGATACATTCCCCACCATTCTTCTGGTCCCTTTTGATCTGATAATCTACAGGGCACTTAATCTCACATGCACGGCACTTTGGAATGCAGTTGCTTCGGTCTCTGTCGAGTACAGAAAACGGCAATATCGGTAACCATGCAAAGATTGCTCCCATTGGACATAGATATTGGCAGAAAAATCTTTCTTTAAGGCACATACCCACCAGTATAAGTACAAAGATGACCCATCCAGCTAAATAACCGGCGTCTGGAATCTTACCTGTGTACAACATGGAAAATACTTCCCAAGGACTGGTTCCATGGAACTTTTTTGTAAATCCTAATGCATAAATCAGCATTAAGACTAATAACACTATATATTTCATTTTCTGAAGTTTCCGTCCTGTTTCTTCTGATACCCACGGAAGCTTCTTTTTTACTTTTTTCTGAACCCATTGGGATAGGGCATACATTCCATCCCCCAAGGTTCCAAATGCACAGGCATATCCGCAGAAGAATCTGCCAAATAAAATGGTAAATCCACATAATACGATCAGCATTACAAGAAATGCATTCTGCTCGATCGGCTTGCCTGCCCTGATCTGTTCGATCACATACCTCACACCAGAAAATGCTGATGTATATAATGCCGGCATCCATAGGAAAAAAATGATCTGAATGATCTGCCGGGTGAGGCGTCTTAAGTCTCTCTTTTGTCTAAGGTTCATTATGACGCCTCCTTCAAAGCATTTTGTACCGCTGCAATGATACCTTGCGAACTGTACGTCGCTCCGCTGGCTACATCAACATCAGCTGTCTGCTTTTGTTTCATTGTATCTATGATTTTTTTTGCATTATTAAAATATGCACTGTCTTCATTTTTCGCTTCCTTAATCTGAATATTGCTGATGGAACCATTCTTTATGGTTACACTCACAACGATCTGACCCCCGAATCCCTGACCGCTGCCTTCATAGGTTCCATCTTTCCATGAACCCGAACCACTGTTCTCAGCTGCGATCTTCGCTTCTTTTTCTGCCCTGATCGTTGCAATATTATGATATGCAAAACATACTCCAACGATTAGCACAAGATTTAGAAGTCTCATTAAGAAATGCTTATATTGTTTTAATTGTTTCATATCTTTTTTTTGTTCCTCTACCTATTGGTTAATCTTTGAAATTGCGTTCTTATATGCATTGATCAAGGCATTGCTTGAACATGTTGCTCCTGTTACCACGTCATATTTTTTTGAAGTATCCAATCCATTTGCGATCAATTGTGGAACTATCTTGTTTTCTGCATCTTTATACCATGATTGCATGCTTTTATCTGACCATTTTATATTCTGGATTCCTTTTACCTTTCCATCAGATGAAACTACAACTTCTAAAGTAAGATCATATGCATCAAAATCTCCATCTTCATCTGGTTCACATACAGCACTTCCTATGTATGTTTGATCAGTTGGCGTTGTTGGCACCACTGTTGTATTATTATCAGACGAATTATCATTATTCGTATTATTATTTGTACTATTATTCGTATTATTTGTTTCTACCGTAGTTTCCGTATCTTTTTTCGCCAAGGCTTTCTTTAACGCATCTCTGACTGCTTCCATGATACCTTTTGAACTATATGTAGCACCACTAACTACATCAACTTTATCTGTATTAGCTGATTGTACCGCAATAATGCTAAATGGCACTTCAGACCATGCACGTTCAAAATATGCTGCATCATCTTTCTCATTTTTCACAAGTTTGATCTCTACGATTTTGCTCTTCTTGATACGAACACTGACAATGATCTTTCCTCTGAATCCTGTTCCAGTTCCTTCGTAAACACCATCTTTGTATGTACCTGATACTTTCTCTGTTGTATCTTTCTTCGTTGTATCCTTTGTCGTAGATGTAGAACTGCTGTCACTAGATGATTTGTTAACGGCCGCTTTGCTTAACGCATTACGCACGGCTTTGATAATACCATTGGAACTAAATGTAGCCCCACTGACAGCATCTACATTTGTGCTCTGCTCCTTAACCATCAATGGAAGTAAAATACCTTTTGCACGGTTAAAATACGCTGCATCATCATGATTTTCCAAAATTTTAATTGATTTGATCTTATTCTTTTTAATTGTCACAGAAACTTTTACAGTACCATGATATCCAGATGCTGTTCCAATAAATGTACCATCTTTGTATGTTCCTGATTCATCCGCTTTACCAACACTTCCTGCAGATTTTGCAGAAGAATCGCCTGCTTTTGCAGATGATTTATCTTCTTCCCCTGTTAACGCATTTTTTACTGCTTTAATAATTCCATTTGAACTGTAAGTTGCTCCACTGACAACATCAACTTTTAAGGACTGCTTTGCCAAAATATTTTTGATCACACCTACTGATGCACGATTGAAAAATGCGGCATCATCGGAATTACTTAATACTTTGATCTCTGTGATCTTATGATCTTTTACAGTAACTGAAACCTTTACCAAACCACGATATCCGTTTGCCTGTCCTTCATAAGTTCCATCCTTGATCTTGCTTAGATCAATATCTCCGGCATTTGCTTTTTTTGTTTGCTTTTTTGCTTGTGTCGTTGCAGCTTCTACCTGATTTTCAGAATTATTTTTTGATTTTTCTGATTTTGGTGCCGTATATCCAAAAACACTGTTTCCAACCAGACTGATCACAAAAATCGCAGGCACAAACTGAATCAGATTTACTTTCTTTAACTGATCAATGATCTTCATTTTTGTTTTTCCTTCTCTCTTTCTATCTGTTAACGTTTTATTTTTTTATTACTGTAAAATCACTATCTGAACTAAAATGATCTTTGATTCCCTGTGAAATATATATCTTATTATTTTCATCAACAAGGACCATATTGAATTCTTTGCTGTGTTCCTTCCAGTAAGAAATAGCTTTATCCTTCCCCATAACAAACAATGTTGTTGACAATGTATCAGATAATGTACCATTTTTACTGATGATCGTTACTGATTTCAGATCTTTTTCGGATGGTTTTCCAGATGCTGGATCAATGATATGATGATATGTTTTCCCATCTTTCTCAAAGTATCTTTCATATGCTCCAGATGTAATGACTGCTTCATCAGCAGCTTCATATGCACCGATCATACTCTCTGTATCATCTGGTGACTGCACGCCGACTTTCCATCGGCTTCCATCTGTTTTTGTTCCGATTGCCTGTACGTTACCGCCAAGACTGATCACACCGCTTTTCACACCATCCTTTTTATAGATTTTTGCAATTCTTTGTGATGTGTATCCTTTAGCAATTCCTCCAAGATCAATCTTCATATTCTTCTCTAATGTCACAACATTTGTTTTCTTATTAATTTTGATTTTCTGACTATTTACGTTTTTCAGAAGTTTCTGAATTTCTCTGTCCGATGGCACACGATATTTCTGTGTCGGGAATCCCCATAATTCCACGATCGGATAGATAGAAAAATCAAAAGCATCGTTTGATTCTTTTGATTTTTTCTTTGCAAATTCGATCAATTCTAATGTCTCATCAGATACTTTCATTTTTTTCTTCTGATTCAGCTGATAGATCTCACTGTTTTTATCTACCGCTGACCATAGCTGATCTAATCGCTCAATCTCACTCTTAGCATCATCCACTGCTTTTTGTGCATTCTTTCCATATGCTTTCAGATTCATATAGGTGTCCATGGCAAAAATTTGCGCACTTGCTTCCTGTGTACTTGCTTCACTGCTTGTCTCTGTCTTCTTTGCGTCCTGTTTCTTGGCACATCCAGCAAACGATAATACCCCTAAAACACTGATCGTCGCTATACATATTAACTTTTTTAGTTTCATTTATTTCATCCTTCTAAGTTAGTATTTGCTAACCTATAGTTTATAATTTTTCTGCTTTTGTTTCAAGGATAGTAATTGAGGTTTTTTTTCATTAAGAAACATAAACTAAATTTCTGATTATCTTTTCATAAGTTCTTACAACACCGATAT
>OGWZ01001826.1_pt1 | contig 18534 bp, 13 predicted proteins | sample 1576141 | NCBI WGS metagenome assembly OGWZ01 (sample SAMEA3541512, study PRJEB24748) | human gut metagenome | biome: human gut; feature: human-associated habitat; material: faeces | place: China | collected 2012
AAAGAAGAAAATACGTTGCGTTTTTGGCGGCTCTGCGGTAGGATAGAAAAAACACGCCGAAAGGAAACTGCCGTGACCCTTCAATAACTCCGCTATGTCACGGCTGTTGCCGGCGCCGACACCATCGAGCAGCTGGCCGAGTACATCGGTGTGGAGCCTGCAGCCCTTTCCGCTACTGTGGAGCAGTACAATAAGGTTTGCGCCGAGGGCTACGACAGCGACTTTGCCAAGGACCCGCACTTCCTGAATGCAGTTGCAAAGGCTCCCTTCTACGCCCATGTCACCACCCCGAGTCTGGGCTTTGCACTGGTGACCACCGGCGGCTTTGTGACCACCAATGACCAGCAGGTGCTGAACGAGGATTATCAGCCCATCGAGGGCCTGTACGCCTCCGGCAACACCTGCGGTATGCGCTTTGGTCCCGAGTATATCACCCCGATCCCCGGTGTGAGCATTGGTATGTGCCTGACGCTGGGCCGCGAACTGGGCAAATACCTGGCTGCAAAGTAAGCAGCTGCCTTCGTCAAGGCCTGATCGGCTGCAGGAAAGCCCCATAAGCAATAAAAGATCCCGTCCACTTCTGGGTGAACGGGATCTTTTTTGCGTATCAGACAGGAAAAAGCGGCTCAGAGGTCGTTTTTCTCCTGCCCCAGATTGTCGGATTCCAGGACGACACAAACTATGTTGCCATTGGCGGCGTAACGCCGGAGAACATCCCGGAGTTCCGCAAGGCGGGCTGCCTTGGCGTGGGCCTTGCCAGCAGCCTGATGCCGAAGGACAAGGTCGCCGTCCGCGACTGGGATGCCTGCGCGGAATACGTGCACATGCTGCTTACAAAAGCCAAAGGCGAATAAACCGCAGAAACAGCAAGACCGCTCACCCGAAAAGATGAGCGGTCTTTTGTTGTGTGATGGGATGGCATTGCCGCCGACTCTTTAGACCATGGCTTCGCGTCATCCTGCCGGAGCAGTCGGTGCCGATGCCGTTCTGCTTTGTCTGCTGCGTGAACCACTTTCACTCCTGAAATGAACTGCATGAAAAATCAGAAGGCCCCATTCTATTGACTTTGCCTTTGCAGGGGAGTATACTCCATGTCACCAAGAATATTACGGCTATGACGAGAAAAAGTACCCGGAAGGAATGCTGCAGAGAGCTGCCGGTTGGTGCAAGGCAGTGCAGGGCATCCGTGGGAAGATCCTCTCCGAGCTTTCCGGCTGAATGGACGGTGTGCGCCCCAGTAAGCAGGAACGGCAGGCCCCCGTTATCACGGGCCGCGCGTTGTTGGACGTGCACTGAGTGGTCAGCGTTGTGCTGGCAATAAGAGTGGTACCGCAGAGGATATTACACGCCTTTGTCTCTTACAGACCGTAGGGGACAAGGGCGTTTTATTTTGCGGATGCTTTTGTCCCAAAGCATGTCAGAAGGAAAAGGAGAAGCAATTATGAAAACACTGGAAAAAGTAAGCGACTTTGTGGGCAAGTACATGGCCGCCATCGTTATTGTGGTGGCCGCGGGTGCCCTGTTCTTCCCCGGCCCGTTCAGCGTGGTAAAGACGGCGTGGGTCAATAACCTGCTGGGCATCGTGATGTTCGGCATGGGCCTTACCCTGAAGCCGGAGGACTTCAAGGTGGTGTTCAGCCGCCCGAAGGATGTGATCGTGGGCTGCGTTGCACAGTTCACCCTCATGCCGTTTCTGGCATGGGCGCTCACGCAGGTGTTCCACCTGCCCACCGAGCTGGCCATTGGCGTGATCCTGGTTGGCACCTGCCCCGGCGGCACCTCTTCCAACGTGATGACCTACCTTTCCAAGGGCGACGTTGCACTGTCCGTTGGCATGACCGCGGTTTCCACCGTGCTGGCTCCGCTGCTCACCCCGCTGCTCACCCTGCTGTACGCTGGCCAGCGTGTTGACGTGAACCCCATGAGCATGTTCATGTCCATCGTCAAGGTGGTGCTGGTGCCCATCGCACTGGGCTTTGTGGTCAATCACTTCTTCCATAAGTTCACCGAGGAAGCCGTCCGCGTGCTGCCTTTGGTCTCCACTACCGCCATCGTGCTGATCATCTGCGCCGTGGTCTCCGCCAACAGCGCCAAGATCATGACCAGCGGTCTGCTGATCCTTGTGGTGGTCATCCTGCACAATGTGCTGGGCTACCTCACCGGCTTTGGCGTGGGCAAGCTGCTCAAGCTGGACTCCACCAAGTGCCGCGCGATCTCCATCGAGGTGGGCATGCAGAACTCCGGTCTTGCAACCAGTCTGGCCGCCGCACACTTTGCACAGTATCCGCTGGCTACCATTCCCGGCGCTGTGTTCTCCGTGTGGCATAACATTTCCGGTGCGATCCTCGCCAACTTCTTTGCCCGCACAGCAGAGAAGAAGGATTGATCTTTCATAACACAACAAAGCCCCCGGCAGACGAAGACCTGCCGGGGGCTTTGCTATGCCTGTGGGCCGGGCAACTGCAACAAAACCGGCACAAATTGTGCTTTTCACGCTGCTTTTAGGGCGATTCACGCAGGTTTGCTTCCAAAATGCGGTAAAGTGTGGGATAATCAAGATACTGTAATATATACCCCCCCCCGTAAAAATGCGAGGGGAAAAAGGAGGTTGTACCATGAAACAAGGCAAACTTATCCGGCGTGCAGTATCGGCGGCGCTGGCCGGATGCATGATGTTCACCCTTTCCGTTCCGGCGCTGGCTGAGAGCACCGATGCGCTGATGCAGCTGAGCATGACCCGCCGCAGCGCCGTGAGCGTGCTGGACGCGGAGAATGATGACACAGTTAACTACGGTATTACTGTTACATACAACAGGAGGACAATACCTGTTACCAGCGCAAACTGCGACAATATTCTTGATAGCAATATTCTTGATAACAATATCCTCAGCTATGACCCGGCTACCAAAAAGCTGACCTCAAATGGAACCATCTCCGGACTCTTGTCTATCGATGCACCGGGCGTGGATGTAGAGCTGAATGGCAAGTATTTTGCATTGCAGGATGGCGGACTTAACGGTATCCTGACAATTGAAAATGCGAATGATGTGACGGTTTCCAGTCAGAAATTTGCAGCGGTTCAGAGCGATGTAAATGTTACCTGCACCGGGAAGCTGACCGTTATAACGAATGACAGCGCTTGGGAGGCTATTGGCAGAAACCTTACCGTACACAGCGCGGAAAGTGTGCAGATCGAAAGCAAGGGCGGTTCTGCGGTCGGTGGCAATGTGAAAATTGAATGCGCCTGCCCTGTGATTCTGAAAAACAACGGTCGCAGCAGCGTTGCAAGCTCGATCATTTGCCCGGAAGGCTCTGTCTACTATACCAGCGAAACCGGTGACACGTTTGTTGACCCGCGCCTTGGTACTGTCCCGTCGGGCTATGTGCGCATTGAGCCGAAAATGCGCTACAACATCAATACTGCAGAAGATGCAGCCATCAAGCTGCAGGGGCAGAATACAGAACTGAAGACTGCCTTTGCGGGCGAAAAGGTCACCGTGACCGCAGCAGGCAGAGAAAACGCAGAGTTTACCGGCTGGACTGCTGAGGGCATCACGCTTACAGATGACCAGAAGGCGAACCCCACAGTCACCTTTACTATGCCGGGCAATAACGTGACTCTGATCCCGAATTACAATGTTGTACAGGATTATGGCATTGCGGTGGGCAGCGAGAACACTACACCAACCCGCGTTACCAGCAAAAACTATAAAGACATTTTAGGAAATGGTGTGCTGAGTTACGACCCGACCACCCAAACGTTGAAGTCGGATGGCAGAATAAAGCGCTCGTCTCTGAAAATCAACGCACCCGGCAAGGATATAAATCTGGATGGTAAAGATCAGATTGCTGTGGCTGCAAAGTTGATTGTGGAGAAGGCACGTAATGTGAAGGTCAACAGCAATGAACTGGCTGCAATTATGGCCAGAGATGATACCAGCACGATCAACTGCACCGGCGAGGTGGATATCAGCGGCGGATTCATGGCCGTGAACGGAAGCCTGAATATTATAAATTCCAGCAAAGTAAACATTTATACAAACTGTGCAGCTGCGGTGAATTACGATGCGACTATCACCAGCGAGGGTGACGTGACCATTGAGAGTACCGACGGTAGAGCGGCGCAAAAACTGACGATCAACAAGGCCGAGAATGTCACCATTACCATCAGTGATGACGAAAGAGCAGTCTCCGAAGAGACCAAGATCACCGCTTCCGGCACTGTGATCCTGAAAAACAATGCACCGGGCGGCCGTGTGGGCACTGTTGACTTTACACAGGCAGACGGCAAAAAATACGTCTACTATACCAGCGAAGCCGAGGATGCAAAGCTGATCGACCCGCGCATCCATCCGCTCCCTGATACGGTAGAAAGCAGCTACCTGCGCATTGAGCCGAGGGAGACTTACTACAGCATTACCGTTGCGAACGGCACCGCGCAGGTGGGCGACGACACCACCGGCCAGATTACTACCGCCTTTGAGGGCGAAACGGTCACCGTCAAGGCCAACGCACCCACCGATGAGGATGCCGCCAAGGGCGTGAAGTTCCATCACTGGAAGGTGGAAGAGGGAAACACCGCCTTTACCCTGACCGATGGCAAGCTTGGCTCCAAGGAGGAAGCAGGCACCGAGGAAATCAGCTTTGATATGCCCAAGGGCAATGTGAAGCTGACCGCCGTTTACAGCGTTCCCGCTTCCGTGCTGAGGAGTACCGTTACTGTTGAGGGCGGCACGGCAAAGTCCACTCTGGGCGAGGGCAGCGATATCCCCGCAGAGATCGGCACCACGGTGGAGATCACAGCTACCCCGTATGATGCCGAGAAATACCCCGGCATGGAGTTCGTGGAATGGGAGATCGTGTACCCCGAGAACTTCCCGGAGAATGTGCCGGAAAATCTGCAGCTCAAGCTGGACAATGCCAAGAGCGCGGCCACGACGTTTAAGATGCCCGCTTACCCGGTCAAACTGATCGCCCACTGGTCGGCAAGCCCGGTGGCCAAGCCTGACCCGGACGAACCTATTGATGAAGACTTCGGCGTAGAACCTGCACCCATGGATACCACGGGCGGTGCAATTGCCGCCGTGGCCGTTGGCGGTGCAGCCATCTGGGGCGGCTACGAGATCGCCACCCGCGTCATCCTGAACGACCTGCTGCCTGCAGGCGCGGCCATCCCCGCAAACCGCGGCCAGCTGGCACTGCTCATCTGGACTGAGAAGGGCAAGCCCGAACCCGCCGCACAGCCCGCGTTTGCGGATGTGACCGACCCCGATATGGCAAAGGCCGCACAGTGGTGCACCGAGCAGGGCACCATGGATGCCAAGGGCGACCGCTTTGAGCCCGAAGGCTGGACCCCGAAGTTCAAGGTGATCGAAGTGTGGAATAAGGCGTTCCCCAAGCAGTAAAACAGCAAACAGCCCCCCGGCAGACGAAGGCCTGCCGGGGGGCTTTGCTGTGCCTGCGGGCCGGACAACTGCAACAGAACCGGCACAAATCATGCTTTTCACGCTGCTTTTAGGGCGATTCACGCAGGTTTGCTTCCAAAATCCGGTAAAGTGTGAGATAATCAAAGTACCGTAATGCATACCCCCCCCCGTAATAATTTTCGCAAAGGAGGAACCCCTATGAAACGAAATGTTTTGGCCCGGCGGGCGGCTTCGGCTGCGCTGGCGGCATGCATGATGTTCAGCCTTTCCGCCCCGGCTCTGGCCGCAAGCACCGATGCCCTGCTCCAGCAGAGCACCGCCGCCAAAAGCGCGGTGAGCGTGCTGGACGAAGAGAACGGTACGGAGGTAGAAACTGAGTATCAGATGAATCTCAAATACGGCAGCATCACAGTCTATATTGGGGATGATGGCAAACAGTATGCCAAGCAGGGCGAAAATGATCCCCAGAAAAGGGGCAATCTGCAGATCACAACGGACGGCGGCCGGACGGACAACACCCTGACCATCGAAGGCGGCACCACTGGTGCAAAAGTCACGCTGTCCAATGTCAATATCGATGCTCCCGGCGCGGCAGTCTCGGTCAGCGGCAATGTGGAGCTGGTTATTACAGGCACGAATACCCTGCACAGCGGCACGGACCACGCCGGTGTGGAAAAGGCCGACGACAACGGAACCCTGACCATCAGCGGCTCCGGTACGCTGAACGCTTACGGCGGTCAGGGCGGCGCAGGCATTGGCGGCGCACGGAATAAAAATGCCAGCAATATTGTTATTGAAGGCGGTACGATCAAGGCCAACGGCGGTACATGGGGTGCAGGCATTGGCGGAGGGCAAAGCGCAGCGGGTCAAAATATTACGATTCGCGATGGTAATGTAACGGCGATACCCGGTGGCGAAGCAGCAGGCATTGGCGGCGGCTATCAAGGTGACGGCAAAAACATTACCATTGAGGGCGGCACGGTACATGCAGAGTCTGGCGGCGGAAACGGCCCTGTTGCGGCCATCGGCGGCGGGCGAGTGTATGGCAAAGGCGAAAACATCCAGATCACCGGCGGCAATGTTACGCTGAAAACTGTAGATGACGATGACATCTATATCGGCAATGGTCAACAGGAAGCTGAAATTGACCCCAGCAAGCTGTTTGGCACGATCACCAAACTGGACAAGGACGGCAATCAGGTTGGCGAAATTGTACAGTATTTCAAAATCAAAATCAATGATAAGCCTGTTACCAGAAAGAACTACCAAGACATCCTTGGAGACGGTGTCCTCTGCTATGACATTGAGGAAAAGACCCTGAAGCTGAAAGAGGGACAATTCATTAACGGCGCCCTGATCATCGCGGCACCGGAGGATGTTTCCATTGATCTGGAAGCGAATGCACCCAACGTTGTGCACGGTGACCTGACCGTAAACGGCGCAAAGGATGTGAAAGTGACCAAGCTAGGTGGCAGTGCGGCTGCAGCAATTGAAGGCAAGGCGGAGATCACCTGTTCCGGTGATGTGATCCTCGAAAATTGGGGCGGTTCGCGTGGTGACGGCCGAAACCTGATAACGAATGGCCTTACCGTGAAGGCAGACACGGTCACGACCGAAGGCGGCATTAGCGGCGAAACGATGATTGACTGTATTGGCGATATAAAGCTTGGTAATGAGCATGGCACGACGGTTTCGAAGCTGACGGTGAACAGTGCAAACAATGTGACGGTGACGTCCGGCAGTGTGAATCGTTCGATCGGTCAGGACGGCGCAGAGATCACATGCAGCGGTATTGTGGAACTGGACAGTAACCGTTACAGTACCCATGGCCTTGGCAAAGTGAGCTTCACTCAGGCGAATGGCAAACCCTATGTCTATTTAATGGCCAAATCTTCGGAGTACGCCAAATCTTCGGAGTACAAGGACTCCCGCATTACCCCGATTCCTGAGACAATAGAAAAAAGATACCTGCGCATTGAGCCGAGGGAGACTTACAACATTACCGTGAAAAACGGCACCGCGCAGGTCGTTGGTGACACTGATGGAAAACTGACTACCGCCTTTGCAGGCGAAAAGGTCACAGTGAGCGGTGAGAACAAAAACCCGAGTGTTACAAAGTTCGGCGGCTGGAAAGTGATCAGCCCGGAAAGCTTTGAACTGACCGAAGCGCAGAAAAATACCGAAAAAACTATGACCTTCACCATGCCGGCCAGCCCGGTGGAGCTGAAAGCTTCTTATAGCTTCCCGGCACCTGTATTAGATATGCAGGTCACAGTGAAGAACGGCACGATCCGCGTCGGAGAGGGCGAAAGCCAGACGGGCACGGTGTTCGTACAGCCGGGCCAGACCGTCACGATCGAAGCCAATGAGCCTGTCAAGGAGAATGAGTCGTTCCATCACTGGAAGGTGGAAAAAGATTCCAGCAAGAATATTGGCATAATTGAGGGTAGTCTGGGCTCCGAAACGGAAAAGGGCACGGAAAAGATCGTCTTTACCATGCCGCAGGACGGCGTGAAGCTGACCGCCGTTTACAGCATCCCCGCTTCCGTGCTGAGGAGTACCGTTACTGTTACGGGCGGCACGGCAAAGTCCACTCTGGGCGAGGGCAGCGATATCCCCGCAGAGATCGGCACCACGGTGGAGATCACAGCTACCCCGTATGATGCCGAGAAATACCCCGGCATGGAGTTCGTGGAATGGGAGATCAAGTACCCCGATAGCTTCTACCAGAACTTCCCCGATGGCATTCCGGAAAATCTGCAGCTCAAGCTGGACAATGCCAAGAGCGCGACCACTACGTTTAAGATGCCCGCTTACCCGGTCAAACTGATCGCCCACTGGTCGGCCAGCGCGGTGGTCAAACCTGACCCGGACGAACCTATTGATGAAGACTTTGGCGTAGAACCTGCACCTATGGATACCACAGGCGGCACCATTGCCGCCGTGGCCGTGGGCGGTGCAGCCATCTGGGGCGGCTACGAGATCGCCACCCGCGTGATCCTGCACAACCTCCTGCCCGAGGGCGCAGCCATCCCGGCAAACCGCGGCCAGCTGGCACTGCTCATCTGGACTGAGAAGGGCAAGCCCGAACCCGCCGCACAGCCCGCCTTTGCAGACATCACCGATGCCGAGCAGGCCAAGGCCGCTCAGTGGTGCGTGGAGCAGGGTCTGCTGGATGCACGGGAAGGCAAGTTTGAATCGGACGGTTGGATGCCCAAGTTCAAGACCATTGAGATCTGGAACAAGGCGTTCCCCAAAAAGTAACCTCTGAGCGCTTCCTCCGTAAAGCCTCAGAATGACAGATCCCCCCGATACCGGATACCCGGTATCGGGGGGATTTTTTGCGCAGGCACGCGTGGCATTGGCGGTGGCAATCATCTCCGACATTTCAATGATCCAGTGACCTTGCAGTTTGCGCGAAACAAAAATACTCCGGCAACTTTCTGACCAAGAGAAAGTTACCGGAGTATTCCGCTTTACTTATTTGTTTTTACCAGCAATGCCTGATACGGCTCCAGTTCCACATCCGCCAGCCAGACGGAAGTGCCCTCCGGGGTGTGATACTCGCCGCCCAGAGCGTCCAGACTGGCCCCCGCCGGGTACTCGGTAAAGTTGAACAGCCCCACCAGCGTTTCCTCGCCGCGCTTGCGTACCAGCGCCAGCACGCCGGGGTTGTGGCTGTCCCATGTGGTCACCCACGCATCCGGGGCAAAGCAGGGGTCTGCACGCATCTGGCGCAGCTGCTCCATGCCCTGCCACAACTTGTTTTGCAGCGTGCCCTTCCGGGTACGCTGCTTTGCGTCCTCCCAGTTGAATTTGCTGCGGTGCAGATTGCGGCTGTCCTCCACACGGTCAGGGTCGTTTTTGTAATCCCAGCCATTGAGTTGTGCGATCTCATCGCCGCAGTTCAGCATGGGGAAGCCCTGCAAAAACGCCATAGCAGTGTGCAGCAGCAGGTCACGCTTTACGGCGTAGTCCAGTGCGGTCTTATCGTCCTTTTCCAGTGCCTGCTCCACACCGCACAGGCTGGCGGTGGTGCCGCAGCTCCGGGCATCGCCGGTGGCAGGGTCGTAGTTGTACAGCTCACCCTTTGCCCAGCTGCCGGGGAAATTGCCCTCGTAGAAGTGATACAGATATTCTTTGTGCTTTTGCGGGTCAATGCCAAGCCGTTTCTCCACCGCCTCATCCAGACCCCAGCCGATGTCATCGTGGCAGCGCAGATAGTTCACGAACCAGCAGTTGTCCGGCAGGGCGTGGAGGGCATCCAGCTGCGCCTTCAGCAGCCGGGTGTCCCGGCTGGCAAGGGCACCCCACAGGTTGACCATGGTGGACACATTGTAGAGCATGTGGCATTCCGGCTTTTCCGGGGTGCCGAAATAAGCAGCCAGCTCCTTGGGAGCCATGACCACCTCGCCCTTGAGGATGACCGCCGGGCAGACGCACTCCAGCACCATGCGCAGCATCCGCACGATGGTGTGCACCTGCGGCAGATTGCGGCAGGTGGTGCCCAGCTGCTTCCAGATGTAGGGCACGGCGTCAATGCGGAACACCTCTACGCCAAGGTTTGCAAGGTGCAGAATGCTCTTGGTCATGTCCACGAACACCGCCGGGTTGGCGTAGTTCAGGTCCCACTGGTAGTCGTGGAAGGTGGTCAGCACCCACTTGTGCATTTCCTCACACCATGTAAAGTTGCCGGGCGCGGTGTTGGGGAACACCTGAGGCACCGTCTGCTCGTACTGGTCGGGGATGGTGCGGTTGTCATAGAGGTGATAATAGGCCTGAAACCACGGGTCGCCAGCTTTTGCCGCCATGGCCCAGCGGTGGGTGCTGGCGGTGTGGTTCATGACAAAATCCAGACACAGGCTGATGCCGGCCTTGCGCAGCTCCCGGGTCAGGTTTTCCAGATCTTTGTTGGTGCCAAGGGTCGGGTCTACAGTGTCGAAATCCTCCACCGCATAGCCGCCATCGTTGTGGGGATGGGGCATCTGCAAAAGGGGCATCAGGTGCAGATAGGTCAGCTTCTGCTCCTTGAGGTAGGGCAGCTTCTTTGCCAGTTCTTTCAGGTTTCCGGCAAAGAGGTCGGTGTACATGGTCATGCCGAACATATTGCCACGCTTGTACCACTCCGGGTCGGCAGAGCGTGCCTTGTCCAGTGCTTTCAGCTCAGCACTGCGGGCGTTGTAGGCTTCTGCCATCTCCCGCTCCAGAACCTCCAGCCCTTCCCGGTTGTGGTACAGTTCCATGAACAGCCATTCCAGCTCGTCCTTGTGCTTGGCAAACCGGGACTCAAATTCCTGTTTTGCTGCCATGGTTCAGCCCTCCACTTCTGCAAGGGTGGGCATGGCGGGGATAGCGCCGTGGCGGCTGGTGGTGATGCTGGCCGCTTTGTTGGCAAAAGCCAGAATGCCTTCCAGCTTGTCCACCGTCAGGGTGTCCAGCTCCTCCTTGCAGAGCTTGGACAGGGCAGCCCCAAAGAAGGTATCGCCTGCGCCGTTGGTGTCGCCTACCTTGCAGGGGACACCTGCCACATGGCCGGTTTTCTCCCCAAAGCGGTAGAATACGCCGTTTGCACCCAAGGTGACGAAAATCAGCCGGATGCCGTTCTGGGCAAGCTGGGCTGTGCCGCTTTCGCAGTCAGTGGTTCCGGTGAGCAGGGGCAACTCTTCATCGGACACTTTCAGAATATCCACCAGCGGCAGGGGAGCTTTCATCTGAGCAATGGCATCCTCTTTGTTCTTCCAGAGGGTTGCACGGTAGTTGGGGTCGTAGGTGATGGTAGCACCCAGCTTTTTGGCGCGGGCAGCAGCATCCAGCGTAGCGGTGCGGGAGGGGTCAGCGGTCAGGCTGACAGAGCCGAAGTGGACGATTTTGGCAGCTTTCAAAGCCTCGTCCGAAATGTCCTCTTTGCACAGCATCACGTCAGCGTTGGCACTGCGGTAGAAGCTGAAATCCCGCTCGCCGGTGGCATCCACCGAGACCACCGCCATGGTGGTGGGGTGGTCTGCATCCACCGCCATGCCGGAAACGTCTACCTTGTTTTCTGCCAGAACCTCTTTCAGATAGCGGCCAAAGGCATCCGCACCCACCTTACCGATAAAGGCGGTCTGTGCGCCCAGTCTGGAAGCAGCCACCGCCAGATTGGCCGGTGCACCGCCGGGGTTTGCGGCAAACTGAGGAATGCCGCGCGCATCCTTGCCGGTCTGGGTCAGGTCGATCAAAACTTCACCAATCGTTAAAATGTCCATGCGTTTTCTCCTTATTTTTATCCTATAAGCTAAAACCCAACGGTCACCGCTGGAACAGATAATGAATGTAAGCGGCTGCACGCTCCGGGTGCGGTGCATTCTGCACTACCCCAAGATAGACCTTGCCAGAAAAACCTGCCTGCCTGACAAACGGCGTGTCCGAAATATCCAGCACGGTCCCACCGGCGTTCAAACCCGACAGTTCATGGAAAGACGCATCCAGTGTCCGCAGATCGAGAAAATAATCATCTGCCAACAGTCGATCCCGTGCATATTCGTCCATCAGAACAACATCTAACCGCTGGGCACTGACTGCACCCAGCAGCTTCATCTCCGAAGCATATACATACTGCTCCTCTGCGCGTTCACTTTCGCTGAGCAGCAAGCCGGACAGCAGATCGACCTGTTGCTTTTTGGTCAGACCCTGCGCCTCGGCAAAGCCGGTGGTAAGCTGTTCCGTCAGATCAGACCCGGCAGTGATATTTACCAGACCAAGGTAAAGCACATCCTCTTTTTTCGTCACATGACGGTAGGCTGCATACCCGAGGATATAGACGACGATGAGCACGATCACAATGGGCAGCTTGTAATATGCCCAGATGTGCTCCCACTTTTTGCGCCCATGGAGGGAGCGGAGCGTATCCCGGTCAGTTTTTGTCATGGTCGTATTCCTCGTGTACTGCATCAGGGTCTCCACCGATCAGATAGAGGATCCGAAGCATCAGAAAGGAGCAGAGCATGGCGCAGAAACCCATGCCCAGCAGGAATGCAGGCGTGAACACAAACACTATGACGTACCCCATGATGCCATAGATCGCCGCCATCAGCAGGGTGCAAAACAGATACCGGACACCCACGAGAAACGCTGTTTTCAGGATGCCGAAGGTGGTGTTTTCAAACCGTGCCAGCAGAGGAAAGGCATACAGCAGAACGATGCCGTACAGAACTGCCGCACCAATAAGCACTGCAGTGAGCAGCGTCCAGAAAATGTTTTCGCTCCACATTCGGCGCAGCACAAAGCCATCCGCAGCCAGGAAACTGCCGACTGTCAGCAGGATAAGCCAGAGTTTTGTGGCGGGCTTAAAATTTTCCCGGAACGCCTTAAAAAACATCCGGGTCAGACCATCGTCTCGATCTTCCGCCATTTTGAGCGTGACGTAGAACAATGCGGTCGTAGAAGCTCCTATGGTAACGATGGGCAGGCTGCACACGAGCCATAAGATGTTCAGGTAAGCACTGTAAGTCAATTTCGTCAGCACAGCAAACAGCGGCTTGTCCGTATTGCACAGGTCACGCATGGGGGTTCTCCTTTCGCTCAATCTCCTGTGGATTCGCGCAGGATCAGGTTGGTTTCCGTATAGACGGTGCGATAGTTCAGCGATGGCTCTTCGATGCGGGTCATAAGCAGATTGGTAGCGGTGTAGCCCATGATCTGTCCATGGATATGGATCGAAGTCAGATGGGGGGCAAAGTAAGAAGCCTCCTGACTGTCATCGAAGCCGCAGACCCAGATATCATCGGGAACCGAATACCCCAGCTCATTCAATGCCTTGACCAGATCCATGGCAACAAAGTCATTGGCGCAGACAAAGGCATCCGGCATCGTTTTGAACCGACGTATGGTTTCGTACAGGGATACCGGATAGTTCTGCTGTCCAGATGGCATCGCACAGGTGTTCAGGCCTTCTGTCAGACCAAAGTACTCCACTGCATCCTTATAAGCCATATAACGCTCAAAAAAGGACTGACAGTGGTTTTTATCCCCCGCAAAGCTGATGCGTTTTTTGCCGCGCTGGACCATGTGAGCCACCGCATTCTGGACCTCAATGCGGTTTTCCATATAAAGGCGGTCGGCTTTAAGGGGAGGACGCATATCCATCACAGGGGTGTCTACAAACAGCAGCGGAACATCCAGATCGCACAGCATCTGTGCGTAGTCATAGTCGAATACTTCAATGCAGATGATGCCGGCTGTGCGCTGGATGTTGAGAGAAGATGGAAGCTTTTTCTCTTTCAGCTCTATGGGAGAAATGCGATGAATGGTCGTACAGCTATGCAGATGCTCGATTTCCGACTGGAAACGATCCAGCATCATGGAGGAAAAGTGAGAGCTGCTCAAAAACTGGGTCGTCAGCATGGCGATCTCCCGTTTGTCACTCGGCAGAATGGAATGCTCTGCTGCTTTTGCAGCGTCTTCCTGAAACAGCGGCAGATAGGCAAACTGCTTATAGCCCATTTCGGCGGCTTTGCGCAGGATCTTCTCCCGTGTGGCATCTGCCAGCACACCGGTGTTGTTGATGGCCTTTGAAACTGTGTTGCGGGAAAGCTGCAGTTCGTTTGCAATATCCTGAATGGTGACTTTGGTTGCCATAAGTCATCCTCTTTCTTTATAAATAGGAGCGGGTGTTCTTTCTTTTATAGATAAAGTCCGGTGACGGATCTTATTCTTTGCGACTCCAGTATAGTGCAAATGCACAAATTAGTCAAATGCAAAAATGCAAATCATCATTTTGCATATTTGCGCACTTTTGGATTTGTGCATCTGTAAAAATCCACAATAATTTTTGATGTATACCATGAATTATCGTTGACATTCGCTTGCGTGAGTGGTATAAATGAATTACAGAGTTTTACATTTGCACAATCGAAATGAAAAACGTAAAATTCAAAGGTGCAAATGTAAAGTGCGAATCAAACGGCAAGCAAATCAAAAAGGAGGAGAATGATTCATGAAAGCAAAGACGGCCTCGCCGGAAACGGCTGTGCTGACAGCAGAACGCAAGCTGCACAACACATGGGTCTACATCAAACGGCATTGGCAGCTTTACCTGTTGTTCCTGCTGCCTGCCGTGGCGCTGACGCTGGTGTTCAAGTACGCTCCCATGGGCGGTGTGCTGATCGCGTTCCAGAAGTACAATCCCTTCAAGGGCATCTGGGGCAGCGAGTGGGTAGGCTTCAAAAACTTTACCCGCTTCATGTCCTCGCCGGACTTCCAGCGCTATCTGATCAACACCCTGAAGCTGAGCGTCTACGGTCTGCTGTGGGGCTTCCCGATCCCCATCCTGCTGGCATTCCTGCTCAACCGTATCGAGAGCAAGAAGATCAAGCAGAAGGTGCAGCTGGTGCTGTATATGCCCAACTTCATCTCGGTCATCGTGCTGTGCGGCATCGTCCGAGTGCTGCTGAGTGTCACCGGTCCGGTGAACGGCCTGCTTCACACCAGCATCAACTTCATGACGCTGCCGGAAGCGTTCCGCCCCATCTACATCATCAGCGGCATCTGGCAGGGTGCCGGCTGGGCATCCATCATGTACACCGCATCCCTTTCTAATGCCAGCAAAGATCTGAAGGAAGCTGCGATGATCGACGGCGCAAACCTGATCCAGCAGATCATGACGGTGGAGTGGCCCGCCATTAAGGATATGGTCGTTATTCAGTTTATCCTGCAGGCAGGCAACATCATGAGCATCGGTTTTGAAAAAGCCTATGCCCTGCAAACGGACCTGAACCTGAACACTGCCGAGATCATTGCAACGTACGTTTATAAAAAGGGCCTGTTGGACGGCGATTACAGCTTTTCCACGGCAGTCGGTCTGTTCAACACCATTGTCAACGTCATCCTGCTGATCGCAGTGAACAAGATCGTTGCCAAAATGAACGATGGCAAGGGCTTGTAAGGAGGGGTTTACCATGGCAAAACAGAAAAAATCAAAAATGGCCCTCTACACCAGACAAGATAAGATCATCCTGTACTGCGGCTACGCACTTCTGGGCTTGTTCCTGCTGGCAATCATCGTTCCGATGATCTACATCGTTATCGCGTCCTTTATGGACCCGGTCACTCTGCAAAACAAGGGCATCTCCTTTGATTTCAGCAAGTGGAGTCTGGATGCTTACCAGCGTGTCGTTTCGGACAAGCAGATCTGGGTCGGCTTCAGGAACGCAGTGCTTTACTCGATCATCTTCACCATCATCTCGGTAGCTGTGACGATGCTTGCCGCTTATCCCATGTCGCTGCCGGACTTCAAAGGCAAAAAGATCTTCAACACCTTGTTTGTGATCACGATGTTTTTCAGCGGCGGTCTGATCCCCACCTACCTGCTCATCAACAATCTGGGTCTGCTGGATTCCATGTGGGCGGTCATTCTGCCGGGAGCATTCAGCGTGTGGAACATGATCATTGCCCGTACCTATTATCAAGGCGTCCCGCGTGAGCTGCGCGAAGCTGCGGATGTGGATGGAGCCAGCGAGATGCTTTACTTCTTCAAGATCCTGCTGCCCGTCTGTATGCCGGTGGTGGCAGTTCTGGCCCTGTGGCAGTTCGTGGCTATGTGGAACAGCTACTTTGATGCCATGATCTACCTGAACAGCGCATCGAAGCAGCCGCTGCAGCTGGTGCTGCGTTCCATTCTGATCCAGAGCCAGCCGGAATCCGGCATGATCGCAGATATCCAGAGCACTGCCGAACGTGCCAAGATGGCAGAGCTGCTCAAATATGCAACCATTATTATTTCCAGTCTGCCGCTGCTGGTGATGTATCCCTTCTTCCAGAAGTATTTTGATGCCGGCATCATGGCTGGTTCCATTAAGGGCTGAGGATATTCCAGAATTTTATAAGCAGGTACGCTCATCTGTTACACGAAAAAAGAAACATGAAAAAGGAGAAAATACCATGAAAAAGCTGATCTCTCGCCGCAACTTCCTCAAGGTCTGCGCTCTGGCGGGCTCTGCCGCTGCTCTGTCTGCCTGTGGCGGCAAATCCACCGGCAGCGGCGATTCTGCTGCCGCAGATGTGGACGTGACCGGTGCCGTTACATTTCCGCTGTCCGAAAAGGTCACCTTTACCGGTATGACCAGCTTCCCTGTGGGCAGCGAACCCGAACCGAACAACCGCACCATCTTCAAGCGTCTGGAAGAGCAGACCAATGTGCACATCGACTGGACCGCCATCCAGTCCGACCAGTGGAGCGATAAGATCACCCTGAATATGTCCAACCCCAACACCCTGACGGATTTTGTTTTTACTGCTGATTTTACCGACAGCAATCTGCTGCGCTACGCAGATCAGGGTGTCATCCTCAATCTGGAAGACTACATTGACAACAATATGCCTTATCTCCAGAAGGTCTTTGAGCAGTACCCGGAGTACCGCACCATGTGCACCGACAGCGATGGCCACATCTGGGCACTGCCCTGGATCGAGCAGCTCGGCTCGGAAAAGACCGCCATCCAGACCATTGGCAACATGAGCTTCATCAATACCAAGTGGCTGAACTTCCTCGGTCTGTCGATGCCCACCACGGTGGACGAGTTTGAGCAGGTGCTGATTGCATTCCGTGATAACGCCGCTTCTATCAAGGCAGAGTATGGCATTGACGGCGACATCATCCCCATGTCCTGCATCGTCAACAACGGCGATCAGGACCCCAGCATCCTCATCAATGGCTTTGGCGAAGGCTACGGCGATGCTGACAAGGACCGCCATATTGCCGTTACCAACGACCGGAAGGTCATCTGTGCCGCCACCCAGCAGGGCTACCGTGATGGTCTGGACTGGCTGCACAAGCTGTATGCCGAGAAGCTCATCGACCCGGAGTGCTTCACGCAGGAGTGGTCCACCTATGTTTCCAAGGGCAAGGCTGGCCGCTATGGTGTCTGCTTCAGCTGGGATGTTGCCAACATTGACAACCTGACCGACTGGGAGCCGCTGCCCGCCCTGACCGCCGATACCCGGAATATCACTCCGCAGAACGGTTCTTTCACCAGCGGCTTTGCCCGCGGCAGATGCGTTGTCACTGCAAAGGCGACGAATCCTGCACTGGTTTGCGCATGGCTGGATCAGATGTACGCACCCCTCCAGTCTCCGCAGAACAACTGGGGTACTTACGGCGATGCGGAAGGCTTTAACATCTTTGAACTGTCCACCAACGATAAGGGCGAGCCCATGCTGAAGCACGCTCCTCTGGGCGATGCTTCTCCCGTGGAAGTCCGTGAAGCGCAGTGTGTCAGTGGACCTCTGGCAGTTCTGGATGATTACTATGGTGTATACGTTACCTGCCCGGACGATGCACAGTATCGTCTGGACTGGATCAAGGAGATCTACACCCCGGATATGAACAACGATTATGTCTATCCCAATGTCTTTATGAGCAGCGAGGACACCGAGCAGGTCTCTAACCTGCAGGCAGATCTGCAGACCTACATGAATACGCAGAAGGCCAACTGGATCATGAACGGCACGAAGGATGCAGAGTGGAACGAATATCTGAGCAAGCTGGAAGACTACGGCCTGTCCGACTATCTGGGCATTATGCAGAAATATCTGGATGCTTACTACGCATAAGAATTCTTTCCTTTGGAGGATTCCATGAACGATTTGACTTTACAAAAAGCCCGTGCCTACGAGGCCGAGCACGGCGCTGCCATTTCCCCGGCGGAACGCCCTGCTTACCACATGACTCCCTATGTGGGCTGGCTGAACGACCCCAACGGCTTCTCTTATTATAAAGGGAAGTATCACCAGTTCTATCAGTATAACCCCTACGATGTGCGGTGGGCGCCCATGCACTGGGGTCACGCGGTCAGCACCGACCTGCTGCACTGGGAGTATCTGCCCTGTGCACTCGCCCCGGATTCCCCGGCGGACAACGGCCCCGGCTGCTTCTCCGGTTCTGCTACCGAGATGGATGACGGCAAGCAGCTGCTGATGTACACCAGCGTGGTGGCAGAAAAGCAGCCCAATGGGGAGATGCGGGATATCCAGACCCAGAGCATCGCCATTGGTGACGGTCTCAACTACGAAAAGCCTGCCTGCAACCCGGTGCTGACCCAGAAAGACCTGCCGGAAGGCTTCAGCAAGTTCG
>OGWZ01001830.1_pt1 | contig 18474 bp, 11 predicted proteins | sample 1576141 | NCBI WGS metagenome assembly OGWZ01 (sample SAMEA3541512, study PRJEB24748) | human gut metagenome | biome: human gut; feature: human-associated habitat; material: faeces | place: China | collected 2012
TCTCCAACTCCAAAAATAAATTCTATTTAAAATAAGTAAGTTAGAATTTATCTTAATTTGTTTTTTACTGCTGTCCTAAAGGTCAGAACATGGCTATATGATAGTTCACGCAATATTATTGCGTTTGTGACTTAAATCATACTTTTAAACTCTAATACAAAATATTTAACGCATATATTTGCTTTCAAAAGCGACTACTATAGTAGCTTTAAAACATTTCTTTATATTTCAATATATTATTTATAAATAAAGTAAATTTTTTATTTTTTGCATGTTTATGAATATTTATTTCAAATAATAATACACGCATAATAATGCGCAATATATTGCGCATTATTCTTGAATATAAAAAATAAAAATTGCTTAAAATGTGGAAAGAATGAGAATTAAAGTATCTCAGACGAAAATAGAAAGGATATTTTTGACAAAAAATAACTGACAGTTTTAAGTCTGTCAGTCATTTTTGAGAATTAAGCTTAAAGCTTAATTAGCGCAGGATTGCAGGTAAGGTCTGAGGATCACAAACCTTTAAGAGGTTACGTAAGACCTTAGGATTACCGCAAACTAAGTTGCCGCTCTTATTGTAGTTAGGCTCGCCCATGAAGTCAGTTACTAAACCACCGGCCTCACGTAAGATGAGATCGCCTGCAGCAAAGTCCCAAATCTTTAAACCTTGCTCTAAGTAGCCATCGAAACGACCACAAGCAACATAGCAAAGATCTAAGCTTGCAGCGCCCATACGTCTAACATCAGCGCAATTGTTGATGAGCTTAGAGAAGAGCTCTAAGTACGGGAGCATACGCTCACGATATCTAGTCGGGAAAGCAGTACCAATAATAGCGCCATCTAAGCTAGTCTTGCTACCAACACGAATGCGGCGCTCGTTTAGGAAAGCACCCTTACCGCGTACAGCGGTAAACATTTCGTTGAGCATCGGATCGAAAACAACACCGACCTCAGTAATGCCATTGTGACGTAAAGCAATGGAAACTGCTGAATGCGGGATACCCATAACAAAGTTGGTAGTACCATCGATAGGATCGATAACCCACTGATACTCAGAATCAGGGTTACCTAAGGTAGTACCAGAGGCTAAGGATTCCTCACCTAAGATACTGTGATTACGGTATGCGGTAAGTAAAATCTTAGCAACAGTCTGCTCACACTCTTTATCGATATTAGTGACCAGATCGTCTTTGTTCTTCTCTTCAATGGACAGCTGAGCTTGCTGACCGATATTACGAGCAATCAAATTACCGGCGGTACGAGCAGCACGCACGGCGATATTGAGCATAGGATGCATGTTTTTTTAAATCCCAATAAAAAAAAGTGACGCCATTATATGACATTTTAGCAATTTTGTGATTTATGATCTATGCTCTTTTAGATATCCTTAGGATTACATCCGCAATTATTTTGATTTTTTTATAGAAAAATGAGCACAATAAGCTCGATTTTTTAATTTCAAAGGATTTTTTCAATGGCAGATTACAAGCAGATTAAAACTGAGCTTCAAAGCGCTGGTATTAGCGAAAACCACTTACAGTGGTACGGCTTTGTCTTAGGACTTTTATGCCGCGATTATGATCCCAGCTCCCGCATGTTTTTAGCTATAAGCTCAAAGATCATGAATGACGATGAGCCCTTACCGGGTGTTTTGGTAGCTTATCTGACTAATTATGCTTTAGATTGTAAGCGTAATTTACAAGCTAAAGCCAAAGCCTTAGAGCTCTTCTCTCTGCCTTTAAATGACACCGGCAAAGAAGAGCGTTTAGGAGCCTTAGCCGATTTAGCTTATGGCTTAAGCTTAGGTCTTGTCGCCTCAGATGATGGTAGCTTTAGCCATAAGATTTCCGATCCCGATCTTTTAGAAGGTTTACATACTCTAAGCGCTATCTCTCAGGTTGATCCTAAAGAAGATCTCGCTGAAGAAGATCTCAATGAGGTCTTAGAGTATATGCGCACTTTAGCCTTAAATACTTATAAAAAGTCCCATAAGGCCTAAGTCTCACTCTCCTTATCATGTCCAGGTAGCATAATGAGCTCTTGCTGCAGTGCTGCAATCTCATCGCGCACCATAGCCGCCTCCTCAAATTTAAGCTCACGGGCAAGCTTAACCATACGCTCTTGTAGCTTTTTAATGGTGGCGGCAATTTCATGCGCTGTTTTAGGCTGTGATAGCTGACGGCGTTCCCATTCCTTGCGGGAAAGCGGACGCTCACGGGCCTCCTCTGGGGCTTTAAAGACCTTAGTGTCGGCGATAGCCAATTCCATCACATCCACTACCTTCTTTTCAATCTGCTTAGGCGTAATATGATGCTCGCGATTGTATTCTTCCTGAGCCTGACGGCGACGTGAGGTTTCCTCCATAGTCTTTTTAATAGAATCAGTAAGCTTATCGGCATAGAAGATCGCGCGACCATTAACATTACGCGCAGCACGGCCTACAATCTGAATTAAAGAGCGATAGGAGCGCAAGAAGCCTTCCTTATCGGCATCGAGTACAGCCACTAAGGAAACCTCTGGCATATCTAAGCCCTCACGCAAGAGGTTGATACCAACAAGCACATCAAATTCACCTAAACGCAGATCGCGGATGATCTCCATACGCTCAACTGAGTCGATATCTGAGTGTAGATAGCGTACGCGAATATCATGCTCATCTAAATAAGCGGTAAGCTCTTCCGCCATTTTCTTCGTTAAAGTGGTAACTAAGACACGCTGATTGTGCGCTACAGTCTTACGGATTTCACTCATCAGATCGTCAACCTGCGTAGCTACCGGGCGAATTTCAATGAGCGGATCTAATAATCCTGTAGGGCGAATTAATTGCTCTACCACCTGCGTTGATTGCATGAGCTCATACTCAGCTGGCGTTGCGGAGACATAGATTGTCTGCGGCTGAAGCTTGGTAAACTCTTCAAAGCGCAAAGGGCGATTATCAAAGGCTGAAGGTAATCTAAAGCCAAAGTTAATTAAATTTTCTTTTCTTGATCTATCGCCTCGATACATAGCACCAATCTGCGGCACCGTTACATGCGATTCATCGATAATCAAAAGACCATCTGCGGGTAGATAATCAAATAAGCAAGGAGGTGGCTCTCCTGGCTTTCTGCCGGTCAAATAGCGGGAGTAATTTTCAATACCTGAGCAATATCCTAATTCATTGATCATCTCAATATCATAGGCCGTACGATCACGGATACGCTGTTCTTCTAAAAGCTTATTATTTTCTAAAAAGAACTGACAGCGATCTTGAAGCTCAACCTTAATATTCTCAACGGCATGCTTTAAGATTTCTTTAGGGGTAATGTAATGGGTTTTAGGGAAAATGGTCACACGCGGGATCTTTTGAATAGTAGCACCGGTGAGCGGATCAAAGGTGCTGATATTTTCAATCTCATCATCAAAAAGCTCGATACGCACAGCATAACCGTCAGATTCAGCGGGATAGATATCCACAACATCACCGCGCACTCTAAAGGTTGAACGCGCAAAACCAAGATCGTTGCGGGTATATTGCAATTCTGACAATCTCTGCGTGATATCCTCAACGCTTATGGTCTCACCACGGGAGACATGAAGCATCATCTTCAAATAAGTCTGTGGCTCACCTAAGCCATAGATAGCAGAGACAGTACAGACGACGATAACATCCTTGCGCTCCATCAAAGCCTTAGTAGCGGACAGGCGCATCTGATCGATATGCTCATTGACCATCGCATCCTTTTCAATAAAGGTATCGGTAGCCGCTACATAAGCCTCAGGCTGATAATAATCATAATAAGAGACAAAGTACTCAACTGCATTATTAGGAAAGAATTCCTTCATCTCACCGTAAAGTTGCGCTGCGAGAGTCTTATTATGCGAGAGGATCATAGTCGGACGATTTTCCCTTGCTATGACATTAGCCATAGTAAAGGTCTTACCTGAGCCGGTGACACCTAAGAGTGTTTGAGCCCGCGCCCCTGCATCTAAACCCTTACAGAGTAAATCGATAGCCTGCCCCTGATCGCCTGAAGGCTTGAAGTCTGAATGTAAAATAAAATCGCGTTTTAATGCCATAACCGCTCTCTTATAAATTGCAAATTTGTCTATGATTATAAGCAATTTGCCTGCTTTATAGAGTAAGAGAAAATATCGCCTGAGAAACAAGAGTTTTAAAGAGACTGTACTTTTAAACTCTCTTGAAAATAACAGCGCCTAAAGTTTAGGAAAATTTTGAAATTTAAGTAAATTTTTTTTGAACAAGAATGATGAGTTTTTAGAAAAAATGATTTTTTAAGAATTTTCTCTATTTTATTTAATAAATAAATCAAGAAGTTAAACTTTTTTTAATTTTTTAGTTGACAGTTTAACCTCACCTCTATATAATCGTCTGCGTTTTCGGCGTTAAGCCTAAACACTTTTTCTTAAAGTTCCTCCTTAGTTCAGTCGGTAGAACGGCGGACTGTTAATCCGTATGTCGCAGGTCCGAGTCCTGCAGGAGGAGCCAGAAAGAAAAAGTTTTTTTGTTGTTCCTCCTTAGTTCAGTCGGTAGAACGGCGGACTGTTAATCCGTATGTCGCAGGTCCGAGTCCTGCAGGAGGAGCCAAAAAAAAGCATGCAACCACAGGGTTGCTTTTTTTATTTCTTTTTCTTAATTCCCCCTCCTATCTATTAGGACAGAATTCTCATTTTTCATAATATATCTCCTTAAAAAAGAGCTCCCTAGGCCTTTGTGAAGCCTAGGGAAACTTTTTCCTTAAAGGAGCTTATTTAGCTTTAAACCACTTATCAACAATACGCTGATACTCACCATTGGCCTTAATATCCTCTAAGCCCTGATTGATAAGCTCTTGCACCTCAGTATTATTCTTATTCATCGCAATACCTAAGCCCTGAGCTTCATAGATCTCATCTAAAAGCTTAAAGTTTTCCTTATGGGACTGTGCTAAATAGAACTGATGAACTGTTCTACCGGTAATGACAGCATCACAACCACCCTTATCAAGCTCTAAATAAGCCTCAGGAGCGCTATTGAAGGTAATAACCTTAGCACCAGGAGTGGCAGCGGCCTTATCGGCGCCGACAGTACCAATCTGAACACAGATACTGTGATTTGCTAAAGAAGCAAAGTCGTGAATTTCCGAGGCCTTATCCTCACGGATCATAATACTCTGACCTACCACAAAGTACTCAGGGGAAAAGTCCACACGTTTAGCGCGCTCGGCATTTTTAACAATACCGCTGATGGCAGCATCGATAGTACCGGTAATGACACCCGGGATAATGCCGTCAAATTGCATGGACTGCCACTTCACCTCAACACTCTGAGATTTACAGATAGCTTCCATAATATCGATATCAAAGCCTTCAAGCTTTCCGCTCTTTTCATTGATATATTCAAAAGGAGCAAAGGCCGGTTCAGTACCGACAATAATGCTCTGAGGTTTAGCCTCGACACTGCTACATGTAAGCATGGCACCTACAAGGCTTGCGAATAAAAATTTCTGCATAAATTTTCTCTCTCTAAAATTAAGTTTTTTTATCTTAGGGAAGAACTGAGAAAATTTACACATAAAAAAATTTTTGCTTTAAAAGTGAGCAGAAATTTTTAAGAATTGATAAAAAACGGTGCAAAAGCACCGTTTCTCATCTAACCCCAGAACTGCCACCAAGGACGGTGATCACGGGTCATAGATAATTCGTCAAGACGGGCACAGATACTGCCGCAGACAGTATTCTCATCATCGCTCTGTCCCCATGGAATTGAGGTGAGGATCTTCACCGCGCCTTTGACATGCTCAACAGCATAGATGTGGAACATGCCTTTTTTCACGGCATTGAGTACTGACGGACGTAAGACTAATTGACTTACACAAGAGCGCGGGATCACTACGCCCTGCGTGCCGGTCAGACCATGTAAACGGCAAATTCTAAAGAAGCCTTCGATCTTCTCATTTACGCCACCTACAGGCTGCACATCGCCAAATTGATCGACAGCACCGGTTACGGCAAGATCCTGACGGATAGGCACATTAGCCATAGCCGAGATCACCGCGCATAGGCCTGTTAAAGAGGCACTATCGCCATCAATTTCACTATAGGATTGCTCAAAGACCAAACTTGCTGATACCGGTAGCGGCTGCTCATAACCAAATTCACGAGTGAGATAACCGTTGATAATCATCATAGCCTTAGCGTGGATTTGACCTGCAAGCTCTGCTTTGCGCTCAATATCGATGACATCGCCCTCACCACCTGCGCGTAAGGTAGCGGTAATACGTACCGGTTCACCATACTCATAGGAAGTACCGGTAGTCTCAATTACGGATAAACCGTTAATTTGACCTACGACTTCACCTGAGGTGGCAATGAGGATCTGGCGATCACGGTGATCGCGCAACTGTGACTCAGCTAAATAATTAGAGCGAAAATCATCAGCGGCAATAGCACGTAAAACCTCGCGCACACCTACAACCTCACCTTTAGCATAAAGCGAGGCCTCACGGCAAAAAGCGCGTAATGTCATCTCCGGTAAGCCTAACCAGCGACGATCACCACTTTGACGGCAACTGTAGATGCATAAAAGCTCAATAGCCTTAGCATCAAAGGGCTTTAGATTGTAACTCTTACAAAAATCAGATACTAATGCGCCCATTAAATTACCACCGCCTTTAGAGACAAACTCTAAGACTAAATCAGCATGGAGCGCATTTTCAGTGGTAGGCCAGGTCAATTGTAGAGCTGAGGCATCTACAGCGTCACCACAGAGTACGAGGCGTAAATTACCGCGAGCTAATAACTCATCGAGTTTAAAAAGCCACTGCGGGTGATTTAAAATCAAAGCCGCCGGGATAATGAAGATCCCACCTTGGCTTAAAATTCCACCTTGACCATCCTTGCCAAAGAGCTCAGCTTTAGTACTCTGATAGACGATCTTAGCGTCAATACCGCCTACATCTAAAAGCAGTCTTTTAGCTGTACCTAAATTATCGATATAGGAGGAGCCACATAAAATTAAAATATGGCTTTCATTGTCATTGAGCAAAGCACGACTTGCATTGCGCGCGCGCAATTGTAATGACGCAAAGCTCCGAGGCTTTAAATCCTTAGTGGTTTCAAAGTCAAAGGAGCCAAAATCAGTGAGTAAATCTTCAAGTTCGAGCTCATAGACATTGTCATTAGGTAAGTCCTCGACTACCTCTACAAGCTCGGTTTCTACGTTATTATTCAAAAATAACCTCAGAGACATTAGGTAAATTACGGTAGATCTCAGCTAAATCGAGACCATAACCGACTAAGAAGCCCTTATTGAGGACATAGCCGGCATAATCGATCTGCACATCAACCTCACGGCGAGCTCTCTGATCAAAGAGAGCGCATAATTTAACGGAGGCCGCACCGCGATCGCGATACATCTGAGTTACAGCCTTCATGGTGAGACCTGAGTCGATTATATCTTCAACAAATAAGAGATTCTTGCCCTTAATTTCTAAATCTAAATCCTTTAACAGCTTAACTTCGTGAGAAGAAGAAGTGCCGTTACCATAGGAGCTAGCACGGATAAAATCGATCTTAAGCTCAGGATTATCAATAGCACGAACTAAGTCGGTGAAGAAAAAGACTGCACCCTTTAATACGCACACGCATAATAAGTCCTTGCCCTTATAATCTTCACTGATCTGCTTGCCTAATTCAGCAATGCGCTTGTCTAAATCAGCCTTAGAGTAAAGCTCTCTTAATTCTTTAATCTTAGCCATGTGCCTATCTCCTATCAGTCAAATTCAAAGCTATAAATCAAATCTATGGATTGATCTAGGGAAGAAATAAACTCAGCATATAACTTCCGCATAAACTCATAGCGCACTCTAAACTCACTTAGAGAGGTAAAGACGCCATATCCATAGGATAAACGAATATTCTTCGTAATATAGGTCTGCACGCCGATAGTGGTTTCATCACCACTGCCTGAGGAGGCAAATTGCACTCCCTGCATTCCTAAAGCACCAGTTAGCGAATTAACTAAGCCTGTAGTCGTGCCTAAACCTAAGGCCATTAAAAATTGCGAACTTGAACCGCTAGTATCATCGGTATTCTTTTCAAGTCCGTGGCCATAGAGTAAATAAGATAAAATCTCATTTTGCGACATTGCCGGCTTTGAGAACAACTCAATGACCGGATCTGAAGCATAACCTGTGACATGTACACCGGCTATGACGTCATCTTCAATACCCATAGGATCGGCTATCGCTTCTACGCTTAACTGAGGATCGTCGATTTTACCCTTAAAGATGGTATCTGCATAGTTAATAATAAAGCGATGACCATAGATTTCAGCCTTGGCATTATCTAAAGAGATCTTACCTGAGGCGGCTATATCCTTATCGCTACGCTTTTTGTGGACATTAATGCCACCAATAATATGCGATCTTAAGCCCATGGCATCTAACTGCACATCCTTACCCATGCTCATGGTCATATCGATAACCATATCCATAGGGGCGTTTATCTGCCGGCGCTCCTTAATTAAAGTATCCGCACCGCCATATTCAATATAAATTTCATCCTGTGAGGGATTTTGCGCTGAACTATCTAAAGCCGAGACCGAAATGCGCGCTTTAGGGATAGTAATATCGCCTCTTAGATATAGAGCATCAGCTAAAGTTGCATGAGTATCGATATTGACCTCAGCCTCACCATAGCCTAAAAGGAATAAAGGTAAAGACTGTGCCTTGACACTCAATTCACCATTAGCGCCTTTAGACCAATTTAAATTTCCATTGAGATTTAAATTGCCCTCATTGACCTTAATGACTCCCTGCAGTACTCCATGATCGCCATTAGCGCTAACCTTCATATCAATGCTATTGATAGTACCGATATTAAAGTGCGGCTCAGCTGCACCATTAATATTGATATCACCATAGAATAAGGGTAGATCTAAACTTCCAGCAAGAGAGCCTTTAATATTAGCCTTACCTTGTAACTGATTGAAGACACCACCTGCCGCCGCAAAGAGATCTAAATTTAGATCGTCTAAATCGATCTTGCCGCCTAAACGCCGCGCATGTAAGGGCTCATGAATAATGATATCGGCATTGAGATCGCCATCGTCATGAGATAAAGAAGTCTTAACCTTAAGCTCAGCTTGATTTTGATTGAAAGACGCTTTGACATTAAAGGCATCATAGGCAATGTGATAATTAGGCACATTGATGAGGCCATAAGGGCTATCAATTTCAGCTTTTACATCAGGCTTACCATTGATAACCTCTAAAGCGGCTTTAAGATCGACCTTACCTGACATATGGAAGGTCCGCGGTGAGAGCGTATTGAGATAATTTAAATCAAAACCTTCAAGCTTAAGCTTAGTCTTAATTAAATTTGCAGTAATGGCGGTTTTATCGACATTTAAAGTAGCCTTACCATCGGAAATCTCCACCGCACTTACTAGTCCTTCACCACTAGTTAAGTTATAGTTAAAGTTAACCGGTGAGATTAAGGTAATCGGATCGGTAAAGGTACTTTCAAAGACTAAATCGCTCAATGTGCCTTTATAGAAGGAATGCTCCTTATCAAAGCTACCATTAGCACCGACAAAGGATCTAGAAGCACCACCGCAGGCAAAGGACAGACGATGATTTTGTACCTCGCCTGAGAGATCTAAAGAGCATTGACGATAAAGAGGCCCATCCTGAGCTAGACGCACAGTACCTGCTAATACTGTAAAGGCAAATTTCTCCTCTAAAGGCTGCAGTTTGGCATTTACAATCAGATTGCGGATCGCCATATCGGTGTATTTTACGCGCTTAGAATTGGCAATTAAGGTAGCCTCGGGCATCTTATAATCACCTAAAACCTTAAGGCGGCCTGAAATGCTACCATCTAATGACGGCACAAGCGCCTTTAAGGAATTTAAAGTAAAAGCGCCATTGAGATCTGAATCCTCAGAGAGATGTCCATGCAAAGTCAGATGATTTTTCGCCTGTTCAAATTTAAAGAGCTCAATGTCAAAGCCCTCGCTTAAATTGCCATTGACGCCCTTAATATCAAGCTCACTCTTATTGCCATAGAGATTAAATAAAGCTTTAAGCTCTTCGATATTAAAGAAAATATTCTCACTATCTTGATAGGTAAAGAGTAAATCCCCATCAAGATTTAATTTACCCGCTAAAGCCTCATGCACGCCCTTAGCATTAGGCGAGTCAAACTTTAAGTTACCGGCAAGAGTAAAGCCATTTAGATATTCAAGCACCCCCTTATAATTAAAATCTAAAGGTGACTTTTGATATTTACCGCTAATTGACAGCTTACGGATATCAGCCTGCGTTAAATTGGCAATAGCATCTAAGGAGACTTTGACCTGCTCTAGGCCCATACCATCTAAATTGACCTCAGATTTGGCGGTCATAGTTCTAAAGAGCGCTCCGCTTACAGATACTTTAAGCTTTGACGCCACCAGCTTTGGGTTTTGATTATAAGCCTCGATAGGATCGATAAGCTCACTTCCTGAGACTATAGTCTGCTGTTCTTTAGAGCTGTCGTCAGTTGCAATAAGCTGCGCAGTTTCATCTGTATCTAAAAACTCTTTTTCCGAACTTGCCGTGGCAATCTTCTCTAAAGCTTGTACCTTAATACTATGATCTAAAGCTTTATCTAAATACTCAGCGCGCTTTTGCTTTGCCAGTTTTTCGACAATATTCTTATCGATAAATGGGTAATGCAGTGAAGGTACATTGAGCTCTAAAGCTAAAGGCAGATCACCATCTAAAGGACGAATAAAGCCCTCTACCACTAAAACCTGCGGGGCGTTGATTAGGGCATTGAGTTTAAGCTTAGAGATATCGCCCACAACTTTAGCGCGGCCTTCTAAACCATAGAGACCACCTGCGTAATTGAAAAGAGTATGAAGATTTTTATGGCCCTCACCTACGAGGTTGAAGTCCATATAATACCAATCATTAAAGTCCATACTACCAAAGACACTGACCTCACCTAAAAGGTGTGAGGCTTTAAGCTCTTTGACCTCAAGCTTAGTATCAAGCCACTTAGCCTGTAAGGAAACATCATAGATATCGCCGGTATCATAGGCTCTTTGGAAATAACGACCATGATGGATCTTAAGCTCATCAATCTCAACTTCTAAAGGCAGATTGACCATGACAAAGGTCTTGGGATCTTGATACTGAGAAGAGCGCATTTCATCTGGTGATTTAAGCGCAATCTCATCTAGAGGCATTAGGGCCTGCTCTTCAAGCTGTGCCTCCTCTAAATTAGCCTGAGCACTCTCAATGCGCTCTTTGAGCACAGTCTTATCCTCAGAGACGCTAAGCGGATAGCGCTTTTTGGCGTGATTATCAAATTCAGGGAGCTTAGCTCCATCTTCAATATCATCGGCGGTCTTTAAATAGACAATGGTGCGATTGACCTCACCTTTTACAATAGCCGCATAATTATCATGTGCCTTAAGATGTAAAGAGGCCTTATCTATCACTACATCGACTATGTCCGACATATAGGAGAAATTTTTAAGATCGAGCTTTTGAATATCGATAGCTAAGGGGAAGACTAATTTAAAGGGATCCTCATGTCCACTAAAGGGGCGTGATGACGGCTTTTTTACATTAGGATCATCGCGCAGGTGTAGATTTACCTGTAAATATGAGGCCTCTAAGTCAGAGACTACAAAATGCTTATCGCTAATAAGTGTCGGCACATCATAAGCGATTTTAAAATCATCAGCGGCAATAGTGATGATATTAGGCAATTCGACAATGAGGCGGCCTTTAGTGCTAAAGCCACTCCATAAATTACCATCCTCAATATTAGCCTCAATTCTAATAAAGCTTGATAATAAGGGGCTGACCTTATCGACGGCAAACTTTAAACCGGTGGTAGAGAAAATCAGCAATGACAATAAGAGCACTACTAACGCTATAAGCGTCAAGACGCTAAAGCCTAAGACTTTAAGACTTCTTTTTAAATACAGCTTCATAGCTTAGAACTCCGGACCGAAGGAAAAGTGGAGCTTAAAGGAGCGATCATCATTTTCATTGTCGATACCGACAGCAAAATCAACTTTAGCCGTACCATATTTAGACATATAGCGATAACCGATACCCGGAGCGTAAATCCAATCGGCGGTGCCATAATCCTCACAGGCGGTACCTGCATCCATAAAGAGAGCTAAACGGCTATTAGCAATGCCTATGGGAAATTGATACTCTAAAGAAGCAGTTGAGAGATAACGACCACCTTTGAGATAACCGTCTTCTTTATTGGCATGACTTAGATAAGAAAAGCCGCGCACGCTCTGATCGCCACCGACAAAGAAGCGCAGTGACGGCGGTACATTCATTGAATCCTGACCTAAAATCCAACCTTGATTAAATTTATAGACCACACGGGTATTAGGGGTGGGACTAGTTACGCCCTTAAAGCCTGCAATAAAACGCGCAAAATTATTATCAGATAATAAGCGCCCAGCTAAGGTGGCATCTAAGGTAAATTTATAGCCTTCATGGGGATCATAACCGCCTGAGAAGGATTGACGGGTTAACAGAAGTCCGGGCATTAAATTGATGCTATAGCCATCTTCTAGACCCTGCTTATAATCCTCATACTCCCAGCGTATAGAATAATCGCGACGCCATTTACCGGTAATATTAGCCACATAATGGATGGAAGCATGCGAGACATCTGAGAGCGTATCGTTAAAATCGGTATGAGTCTGGGCTAAACGTACATAGTAATAATCTAAATTAGGATTTTTACGCGGGATTTTATAGATAGCCTGCGCATCTTGCTTGACGCTTGAGGCTCGCCCATAGAAGCTAAAGGAATGGCCATAATCATTTAATAAAGGCTTATCCCAACCTAACATAAAGCGCATATCTTCATCGGTAGAATAACCGATACCTACACGCATGAGATTATGCTTTTGTCTTTGCAAACCGACTTCTACCGGCACAGCATAATCCTGACGCTTTTCCACCATCGGGCGCACGTCTACCGATCTAAAATACTGCGTCTGTGACAGTGACTGTGCATAATCGCTGACAGCTTTACTTGAAAAAGGATCGCCTGTATAGAAATTTTGAAGCTTAGCTACAGGCTTTATGAGATTGCGCGTTTCCTCATCGACATAGGTAATAGTACCAAAGCTATAGCGCTTGCCCGTATCGTATAGAACCTCAATATCCGCAGCATTTTGCTCACCATAAACCATGATACGGGAAATAATGAGCTCAGCATCAAAGAAACCTAGGGCTAAGGCCCGCTCACGCAAGGCCGTTTTTAAATTCTCATAACGGCCATGACTTAACATGGTATAGGATTTAAGACCGCTATCTGCGATAATTTTTGCAAAGGATTTATAAAAGGCACCTTCACCTAAAATTTGAATATTGCAATTTCTAATAAATAAAGGTTTACCTGGATCAATAGCCACTAAAAGCTCATGCTCTTTTTGCTCATTTTGCTTTAAATCCATCTTAATTTGCGGATGGTAAAAGCCATAAGCACGCATAGCAAGCTTCACCTTCTCCTCAATTTCACGCTCGAAAATCGAGGCTTTTTTAGCCGGAATTTGTGGCAACTCTTTAAGATGAGCATTGACGTTATCTAAGACCTCACCATCAATTCCGGAGGGAATAATGGTCACAGGATCCTTAACTTGCTTTAAAGATTGCACCTCTTTATTAGAACAAGCATTAAGGGCTAAGCAAGTTACGCCTAAGGCTAAACAGCAAATAAGGCGCGACTTCACAAAATTTTTTTTGAGTGCGCTTTTAGGGGAGAACATAGCGTGCCTTTTATTTTATTAGTTTTTTTCAATTATATACTATATATAGGGTCTCATATAAACGCAAAAATAACACAATAGAAAAATCAAGAGACCGCATCTGCATATTGAAAAAAATTGCTTTTAGTCTAAAATATTCCAGACTGCGATAAGACTAATTTGATTTATGAATATATAGGTCTTATCTACACGTCAAGGTCTACTCAATATCTACTCTGGGGGTCTTTGTGGCAGTATCCGCAATCTTGGCTCTTGCCGACGGTACGGTTTTTAAGGGTAAAGCCTTTGGTGCTTTAAACACTACTACCGTAGGTGAGGTCGTCTTTAACACATCCATGACCGGCTATCAGGAAATTTTAACCGATCCGTCTTACGCCGGACAGATGGTTACCTTAACCTACCCGCATATTGGTAATTATGGTACCAATGATGAAGACGTAGAGTCTCGTGACGTCTTTGCTATGGGTCTTATCATTAGAGATCTGTCACTCGTAGCCTCCAATTTCCGAAACCAGGCCAATTTAAGTGATTTCTTAGATAAGTATCACAAGCCCGGTATTTATGGCATCGACACCCGTATGCTCACCCGTATCATCCGTGAAAAGGGTGCTCAGAGCGGCTGTTTATCTACAGATCCGAAGTTAACTGCTGAAGAAGCAGTTAAAAAAGCTCAGGAATTCCCGGGCATGAAGGGTTTAGATTTAGCCCAGAAAGTTACCACTGACGAAATCTATACCTGGACTGAGGGTACTTGGGAATTAGGTCAGGGCTATAGAAAAGCCTACCGTACTAAGTACAACGTTGTCGCTTATGACTTTGGTATCAAGCGCAATATCCTGCGTATCTTAGCTTCCTTAGGTTGCAAGATCACCGTAGTTCCGGCTAAGACTCCGGCCGCTGATGTTATCGCCATGAATCCTGATGGTATCTTCTTATCTAACGGTCCTGGTGATCCTGAGCCTTGTACCTATGCTCAGGAAGCTATCCGTGAGTTCATCGCCCACAAGATCCCGTTATTTGGTATTTGCTTGGGTCATCAGTTATTAGGTTTAGCCTCTGGCGCACAGACTGTAAAGATGAAATTTGGTCACCACGGTGCTAACCACCCGGTACGTGATTTAAATTCCGGAGTTGTTTATATCACCTCTCAAAACCACGGTTTTGCTGTAGATGAGAAGACTCTCCCCTCTTGCTTAAAGCCTACTCACCGTTCCTTATTTGACGGCACCTTACAGGGTATCGAGCGCACTGACGTTCCGGCATTTAGCTTCCAAGGTCACCCTGAAGCTAGCCCCGGCCCGCACGATCCGATGCCACTGTTTGAGCACTTCATTGAACTGATGCGTCAATATCGTAACGAAGACTAGGGGACAGACATGCCAAAGCGTACAGACATAAAAACAATTCTTATCTTAGGTGCAGGTCCTATCGTTATCGGTCAGGCCTGTGAGTTCGATTATTCCGGTACTCAGGCTTGCCGTGCCTTGCGTGAAGAGGGTTATAAGGTTGTCTTAGTCAACTCTAACCCTGCCACCATCATGACCGATCCTGATATCGCTGATGTTACCTATATTGAGCCTATTCATTGGCGTGTAGTTGAGAACATCATCGCTAAAGAGCGTCCGGATGCTATTTTACCGACCATGGGTGGTCAGACTGCCCTTAACTGCGCCTTAGATCTCGATCGTCACGGTGTACTCTCTAAGTACGGCGTAGAGATGATCGGTGCTCGTGCTGATGCTATCGATAAGGCTGAGAACCGTGAGCGCTTTGATAAGGCCATGAAGAATATCGGCCTCGAGTGCCCGCGTGCTGGTATTGCTCACAGCTTAGCTGAAGCTTGGGAAGTTCAAAAGGAAGTCGGTTTCCCGTGTATTATTCGTCCGTCCTTCACTATGGGCGGTACCGGTGGTGGTATTGCTTATAACCCTGAAGAGTTTGAGAACATCTGCACTAAGGGTTTAGAGTTATCCCCTACCCACGAGCTCCTCATCGATGAGTCCCTCATCGGCTGGAAGGAGTTTGAGATGGAGGTGGTCCGCGATCGCAAGGACAACTGCATTATCGTCTGCTCCATCGAAAACTTAGATCCTATGGGTATTCACACCGGTGACTCCATCACTGTAGCTCCGGCTCAGACCCTCACCGATAAGGAATATCAGATCATGCGTGATGCTGCGATGGCAGTTTTACGTGAGATCGGTGTTGAGACTGGTGGTTCTAACGTTCAGTTTGGTATCAACCCTGACAACGGCCGCATGGTCATCATTGAGATGAACCCGCGTGTATCTAGATCTTCAGCTTTAGCCTCTAAGGCTACCGGCTTCCCGATCGCTAAGATTGCCGCTAAGCTCGCTGTTGGTTATACCTTAGATGAGTTAGGCAACGATATTACCGGCGACAAGACTCCAGCCTCCTTCGAGCCTGCTTTAGATTATGTTGTCACCAAGGTTCCGCGCTTTAACTTCGAGAAGTTCCCGAACTCTGATGACCGTCTCACCACACAGATGAAGTCTGTAGGTGAGGTTATGGCTATCGGCCGCACCTTCGAGGAATCCCTGCAGAAGGCTTTACGTGGCTTAGAGACCGGCAAGGCTGGTTTAGATCCACGCTTAGACATGAATAAGCCTGGTGCCCGTACTAAACTCTTATACGAGTTAGAGAATGCCGGCGCCCACAGAATTTGGTACTTAGGCGATGCCTTCCGTACCGGCTTAACTGTTGAGGAAGTCTTCGAGCTTACTAAGATCGATCCGTGGTTCTTATCTCAGATTAAAGAGATCATCGACATTGAGTTAGGCTTAGATGGCCGTACCTTAAAGTCCATTGACGCCGCTGAAATGCGTGACTTAAAGTCCCGTGGTTTCTCCGATGCCCGCTTAGCTACCTTACTCAATACCACCGAGGACGAGGTACGTGCCCGTCGTTGGTTACACGAGGTCTTCCCGACCTACAAGCGTGTGGATACCTGCGCCGCTGAGTTTGCTACCTCTACTGCCTATATGTACTCCACCTATGAGCAAGAGTGCGAGGCTAACCCGACTAATAAGCGTAAGATCATCGTTTTAGGTGGTGGTCCTAACCGTATCGGTCAGGGTATCGAATTCGATTATTGCTGCGTTCACGCCTCCATGGTTTTACATGAGGACGGCTTTGAGACCATCATGGTTAACTGCAACCCTGAAACCGTCTCTACTGACTATGACATCTCCGATCGTCTCTACTTTGAGCCGGTAACCTTAGAGGATGTTTTAGAAATCGCCCGTATCGAGAAGCCTGAAGGTGTAATCGTACAGTTTGGTGGTCAAACCCCGCTGAAGCTTGCTAAGAAGCTCGAGTGTGAAGGTGTACCTATCATCGGTACTAGCCCAGATGACATCGATAGAGCCGAAGATCGTAAGCTCTTCCAGGAAATCGTCAATAAGCTAAAGCTCAATCAGCCGCGCAACGGTACCGCCATGTCCTTACCTCAGGCCATCGCCTGCGCTAAGGAAATCGGTTATCCGTTAGTAGTACGTCCTTCCTACGTTTTAGGTGGTCGTGCTATGGAAGTTGTTTATGATGAGGACGATCTCATCCACTACTTCAATGAAGCTGTTAAGGTTTCTAATAAATCTCCAGTACTCTTAGATAAGTTCTTAGATCACGCCACTGAGATCGACGTTGACGCTGTAGCTGACGGTGAGGATGTCATTATTGGCGGTATCATGGAGCACGTTGAGGAGTGCGGTGTCCACTCAGGTGATGCTTCCTGCGTCTTACCGCCTTGGCACTTAAGCGAAGAGATCAAGGCTCGCTTAACTGAGATCTCCAAGGAATTAGCTCGTGCTCTCAATGTTAAGGGCCTCATGAACGTACAGCTTGCTGTCCGTGAAAATGAGATCTACCTCATTGAGGTTAACCCGCGTGCTGCCCGTACTGTACCGTTCGTATCTAAGGCCACCGGTTTAGCTTTAGCTAAGATCGCCGCCCGTGTCATGACTGGCAAGAGCTTAAAGGAACAGGGTATTACCACTGAGGTGATCCCGCCTTACTACTCTGTTAAGGAAGTAGTATTACCTTTTGCTAAGTTCCCAGGCTCTGATCCTTTATTAGGACCTGAGATGCGTTCTACCGGTGAGGTTATGGGTACTGCCGCCCTCTTCCCTGAGGCCTATGCTAAGGCTGAGTTAGGCGCTAAGTCTCCGGTTATCCGTGAGGGTACCATCCTCCTGTCCGTCAAGAAATCCGATAAGGATAGACTGCCGGCTTTAGGTAAGGCTTTAGAGGCTCACGGCTTCACCTTAGAGGCTACCTCTGGCACCTATAAGACCTTAAAAGAGGCTGGTGTTAAGGTTAAGCACGTCAACAAGGTTTACGAAGGCCGTCCGAACATTCTTGACTTCATCAAGAGTGGCAAGTACAGCTGGATCATCAATACCACTGAGGGTCGTCAATCTGTATTAGATTCTCGTGAGTTACGTCGTAGCGCCTTACGCTATGCTGTAGCCTACACCACCACCTTAAATGCAGCCTTCGCTTGCATTGAGGCTCTCCCTGAGGATGAGTATCGCAATGTTCATTCCTTACAGGAGTTACACGAGATCGTCAGAAAGTCTCAGAACAAGGCTTAATTAGCTAAATTTCTACATACGCGGATTTTGTAAGTTTTTTATGACACGGCAATCCGCTAATATTAAAAGTCC
>OGWZ01001832.1_pt1 | contig 18443 bp, 14 predicted proteins | sample 1576141 | NCBI WGS metagenome assembly OGWZ01 (sample SAMEA3541512, study PRJEB24748) | human gut metagenome | biome: human gut; feature: human-associated habitat; material: faeces | place: China | collected 2012
TTTTTTTACTATAAATAAGTCTAAGCGTAAATATCAGTAAATAAAAGTAGTGCGTCATTTAAAAATTCGGCCCTGTATAAGTTGCACTTTAACTAATAAAATCTCAGCGTAATGACAGTTTATAAAAAGCGACTATCATCTTAAGTGGAATATAGATTTTGAGGTTATAAATGGCTAGATCTTTAAAAGTTACCGTCGCTATGGATTCATATAAAGGCTCACTGTCAGCATATGCAGCTGGCGAAGCCGTGAAAGCAGGAATTTTACGCGCTTGTCCTCAGGCTGAGGTTTTCAACGTGCCAATTTCCGATGGCGGTGAGGGTTTAATTGCATCTTTAAAGGACAGCTTAATTCCGCAAGGTTATGCTGAAGCTCAACAGTCCGTGATGGGGGCTTATCAGGAAGCAACAGAAGCTGTTTTTTTAAAGAATCATGATAGGGCGCTAGTGGAGATGGCCAGTGTCTGTGGTCTTTACAAATATGAAAGATCAAATCTCAATGTCTTTAATACCACTACTTATGGTTTAGGTGAGCTCATTTTACATATTTTAAGCCAAGGCATTCATAAAATTACCCTAGGTCTTGGTGGCAGTGCGACTAATGATGGTGGTGCCGGTATGGCTCAGGCTTTAGGCGCTCAATTTTATGATAAAAGCGGGGTTTTGATGAAAGCTCCGCTACTTTCAGGCGATCTCATCAAGATCGGGCGTATTGAGCTTAAAAATCTCCATACAGATCTCGCTTTATTAGAGCTTAATTGTTGCTGTGATGTGCAAAATCCGATGATAGGGCCTCAGGGAGCAAGTTATATCTTTGCTCAACAAAAAGGCGCTGTAGCGGCAGATTTAGAGCTTTTAGATTTAGGTATGCAAAATTATGTTAAAGCTTTAAAAGAGGCCTTTTTAGAAGATTACTCTAAAGTTTCCGGAAGTGGCGCTGCCGGAGCTATTGGTGGGGGCTTGATGTATTTCTGCAAGGCTCATTTAAGATCTGGAATCGATAATGTTTTAGATCTGCTAGGTTTTGATAATTTTGTAAAGCAAAGCGATCTTCTGATTGTCGGTGAGGGACGTACCGATAGGCAGACTCTAAATGGAAAAGCCCCGGTGGGAGCGGCTTTGCGTGCGCAAAAATATGGAATCCCGGCTATTGCTATTAGTGGTGGTATTGAAGGGGGCATTTCTGAATTTGCTTCGTGCAATATTCACGCTTTATTTTCTATCTGTAATGCGCCTTTAGCTTTAGAGGAGGCGCTGAGGCAGGCGTCTGAGCTTTTAGAAGAACAGGCGTATAACGTTATGAAGGCAGTGACTCTTTTAAATTAGTGAAAAAACGCTCCCTAAGGAGCGTTTTAAATTAAGTCTAAAGCTTTTTAAGTCTTAGAACAGGCCAAACTGAGACAGCATAATGCAGACAATTAAGGCCGGGCAGACAAAGCGGACTAAGAATAAGAACGGCTTTAACCAAATAAAGCGTACCTTGCCATAAGAGGTAAGCTCAGTCCACAGCTGACGGGTGGTCAGCTTCCAACCTACGAATAAAGCAGCGCCAGCACCAGTGAGCGGTAATAAGAGCTTAGCGGTGACATAATCAACAAAGTCAAATAAGCTCATACCAAAGAACTTAGTTTCCCAAGGTCCTAAGGATAAGGAGCAAGCAATACCGAAGGTAGTAGCAAGTACGGTGACATAGATAGCTGCACGGTGACGGGTAATACCAAAGGTCTCAGCGACGAAGGCAGTGGATACCTCATGTAAGAAAATGGTAGAGGTAAGAGCTGCCACGAAGAGCAGGACGTAGAACATCAACGGAGCTAACCAAGCTAAGAATGGTAATGTGCTGAGAGCTGAGTTAAAGACGTTAGGTAAAGCGACGAAGACTAAACCGGCGCCATATTGTGGCTCCATACCAGCAACAGAGAATACAGCCGGGAAGATGATGATACCGGATAAAACTGCAACTAAGCTGTCCATGACGGCGATGGAAATGGCAGTATTATTGAGGTTAACATCACGTCTGAAGTAGGAGGCATAGGTGATAAGACCCATACCGATACTCAAGGAGTAGAAGCACTGACCTAAGGCTGATAAGAATACTGACGGGGATAGATCTTCAAATTTAAAGGAGAAGATAAATTTATAACCCTCAGTGGCACCCGGCATAAAGAAGGCGAAGATCGCCAGCAGGATCATGATGATAAATAAGCCCGGAATTAAGAGCTTAGCGGATCTCTCAATACCGCCTTGAACACCTGAAACTACGACAAAGTGGCACATACCGGAGACAATGAAGAGGCAGATCAAAGGCTTCCACGGGTCGGCAATAAAGCTTGTGAAGTGATCGCCAAAGGCCTGAGCGGCATCGGCACTTGCACCCATAGCGACGAAATTACCAACTAAGGCATCCCAAACGTAATAAAGTACCCAGCCTACAACTACGTTATAGTAGCAGAAGATACTGAAGGCAATGATTACAGATAAAGGACCTATCCACTTCCATAAGGTATTAGGGGCTAAAACTCTATAGGCATTACCAACGTTTGCACGGGCATGTCTACCGATAGAGAATTCGGAAATTAAGAGAGGAATACCGAAAATAGCGATACATAAGAAGTAGACTAAAATGAAGGCACTACCGCCATTTTGGCCTGCTTGGGTGGGGAAACGCCAGATATTGCCAAGACCAATTGCAGAGCCGGCTGCGGCTAACAGACCGCCAATCTTGGTGGCAAAACCGACTCTTGAGTATTTGCTCATGTGGTTCTCCAAAAAAATACAGCTACTTTTTGGGGTAGCTGCAGATTACTTTGAAGCTTTTAAAGCTTGTTAAATATTTGCGGGATCTGAAAAAAAGGCACGTCTTCCCGCACTAAAAATACAAGCCTACATTGTCAATGTAGGGCATGTATATGTCAAGCTCTATTTTGCTCTAATGTGAACTATAAGCCTAAGGCAGGTTTAATCATTTCACACCAAGCGTGGATACGCTCGTCGGTAAGTTCAGGCTGATTATCTTCATCGATAGCTAAGCCGACGAAATGATCGTGATCTAAAAGCGGTAAGGGGCTGGTGAAATCATAACCGGTGGTGGGCCAGAAGCCGATAAATTTAGCACCGCGGTACTGGAAGGTTTCATAGAGCATACCCATACCATCTAAGAAGGTATCAGGATAACCGACCTGATCGCCGGTACCAAAGAGAGCTACGGTCTTGCCGTTGAAGTCCATAGCCTGCAGTTTCGGCATGAAGGCATCCCAATCTTCCTGAAGTTCACCGATACTCCAGGTAGAGGTGCCGATGATGAGTAAATCATAATCGTTCATGCGCTCGCCGTCCTTACTGATATTGTAAAGGTCGACATTTTCTGCACCCAATTCTTTTACGATTTTCTCAGCAACAATTCCGGTAATGCCAGTATAGGTACCGTAAAACAGGGCAATTTTCTTCATATGGTAAATCCCTTAATATTTATTTTAAAAAATAAATCCCTCAACTTTCGTCGACATTATATTTAAGCTTAGCGATTTTTTCGCGCTTGTTGCTAACCTTTATCAGGAAATTTCGCGGAGCTCTCATTTATTGATAATTTAAAAAAAGAGACAGTACTAAAATAGTTACTAATAATTTAATAAAGCATCAAAGAGGACAATATGTCAGACTACGTAGTTGATGAATCCCGCTTCATGATTCCAGATGAGCATGAGACTGTTACTTGGTTTGCTGAGGGTACCGAATTACCCTTTGGCCTGACTTTTTCTGAGAAATTAGAAGGTCAGGATGTGTGGCAATTATATGCAAGTGAAGATTCTAAATATTTAATTTTGGCAGTAAAGGAAGCCTTAGGACAGAGATGGCTTGATGAAGGCTTATGCCGTGAAGGTACTTTGTATAAGCTAAATCATCAAGGTGAGAATTATTTCCTGTTAATTTCACCTGCCTCGATGCGTATCTGTGAGGTTACCTCCATCCGTGCTAAGGGTTCTTTACACACTGCCTTAGCTTTTTATAGCGCCATGAAGAATAGCCGTATTCACAATACTGAGGCTAATTTACGTGATGGTTTATACTGCCAGCTTTTATCGGTGATCTTGCCTATCTATTCAAGCATTCCTAAAGTCTCCGATCGCGCTTTATTCTTAAATATCTTAAGAGGTAAAAACGATCCTGAGAATCTGAGCTCTCCTGAGGAATTACCCGGGGGCCTGCCATGGTTTATCTGCAAGCAGTTCTTAAAGGAGCACGGTTATGAGCTTAGCGATGCTGAGCTTTACTTACAAAGTGGCGAGAGTGTCGATGACTTCTTTGAGCTTAAACATCAAGATGCTAATGTCTTAGGCCCGCTCATCATCCACAATCACTATCAGGTTTTTGATACCGATAGCGATAAATACATTTTATTATTTGACAGACTGTGGGCTGAGGCTTTGCTCTCAACCACTTTAATCAGCCAAATCAATGTCGCCTCCATCGCTTTAGCCGGTCAAATGGTTTATGCCCTGACTTTCAAAAAGCGTGAGACCTTAGAGTGTCTGAGTGATCGTGTTTATGGCTTAGATGAGCACAGTGTCATTGAATTAGCTCAGGCTATCAGAAGAACCCGTGCTGCCTGCCCGAAAGCGCGTCTTCACGATGCCCTTTATGCTAAGTCTTTAGGCGTATTATTACCGGAATCTTTCTTAGAGAGCGATGTTAATGATGCCTCTCTCATGCAGAAGATTGCTTGGGATGGACCTTTTGCAATGGCCCCGATCTTAGATGATATCCGTGAGGATGCGGTCTTAATTGCAAAAAGCTAAAGAACCTTAATAGAAATGATAAAGCCCCGCAGTAGCGGGGCTTTGTTGTTAGTGATTGGCTAATTAGGCTTTGCCCTTAGCCTTAGTGATAGCATCGATCTTAGCTTGCTGTTCTGCGGCGATCTTAGCTTTTTCTTCAGCCGAGATATACTTAGTGAAATATCTCATGATGAGAACGAAGAAGATCGGCACGAAGAAAATGGCTAATACGGTAGCGGTGATCATACCACCGATAACGCAGATACCGATTTCGTTACGACCAGCGGCACCGGCACCAGAGCTGAGTGCTAACGGTAATACACCTAAGATGAAGGCCATGGAGGTCATTAGGATCGGACGGAAACGCAGACGTGAGGCCTGAACTACGGCATCAGATAAGCGCATACCGCGATCATAAAGATCCTTGGCGAATTCAACAATCAAGATGGCGTTCTTAGCGGATAGACCTACTGTCGTCAATAGACCTACTTGGAAGTAAACGTCATTTGACAGCACTGTTCTTACCGGCACGTACTGCGTGAGGAGTGCGGCTAAAACTGCACCGACAATACCTAAAGGTACGACGAGCATTACAGCAAACGGAATTGACCAGCTTTCATAGAGAGCGGCTAGAGATAAGAATACGATGAGTAAGGATACGGCATAGAGCATCGGACCTTGATCACCGGCGAGCTTCTCCTGATAGGAAGCACCGTTCCAGGCAATGCTATAACCTAAAGGTAAAACCTCGTTGGCAATACGCTGCATTTCCGCCATGGCCTCACCTGAGGATACACCAGGAGCGGCAGCACCTTGAATATTGACGGCAGAAACACCGTTAAAGCGCTGTAAGCTCGGCGCACCATAGGTCCATTCGGCGGTAGCAAAGGCACTGAAAGGTACCATCTCACCTAAATTATTCTTAACGTACCACTTGTGAAGGTCATTTTCGGTCATACGGGCATCGGCTTCAGCTTGGATATAGACCTTCTTAATACGGTTTCTATCCATGAAGTTGTCGATATAGGCAGAACCCCAAGCCGTAGATAAGGTGGTATTGATATCAGAAACGGTCAGACCTAAGGACATGGCCTTTTCATAATCAATATTGAGCTTAAGCTGCGGACTATCATCCTGACCGTTAACACGCACCTGAGTTAACAGCGGGGACTGCTGTGCGGCGTAGATATAATCGTTACGGACCTGAATGAGCTTTTCATGACCGGCACCGGCGACATCCTGTAAGTAGAGGTCGAAACCTGAAGCGGTACCTAATTCCGGAATAGCCGGAATATTGAAGGCATAAGCTAAACCTTCACGAATGCCTAAAAGCGGCATGATGGCGCGGTTAGCAATACTATCAACGTGCTGATCAGCTCTCTGACGTAAGGACCAATCCTTCATCTTAATAAAGCCCATACCCATGTTTTGGCCCTGACCTGCAAAGGAGAAGCCGGATACGGTCAAGATACTCTCAACATTTTCCTTTTCGGTAATTAAGAAATAATCCTGAATCTTATCTAAGACTATATTGGTTTTCTCAGAGGTAGAACCTGCCGGCAAATTGGCCATGGTCATCAAAACACCCTGATCCTCGGTAGGGAGGAAGGAGGTAGGAATGCGCATGAAGCAATAGCCTAAGGCAAAGCAGATGACAGCATAATAGAAGAGATGTCTCTTAATCTTGTGGACAATCTTACGAACGTGGTTTTGATAAGCAATAGAGGTGAACTCGAAGAACTGATTCCACCAAGTTAAAAGCTTACGTACCGGGGACCATAAGGTATCAAACAGACGATTGATAGCGCTAAAGAGGGTCTTTTTCTCTTCCTTTTTGTCGTTAGGGTTCTCGAGCATGGAAGCGCACAAAGCCGGAGTTAAGATAATGGCGATGAGCACTGACAGCACCATAGCGGAGACAATGGTGATGGAGAACTGACGATAAATAATACCGGTAGAGCCACCGAAGAAGGCCATCGGAATAAATACGGCAGACAGTACCAAGGCAATACCGATCAGAGCACCGGTAATTTCCTCCATGGAAATAATGGTGGCCTGTTTAGGATTGAGCTCGGGATGCTCTTTCAAAATACGTTCGACGTTTTCTACCACCACGATGGCGTCGTCAACTAATAGACCAATCGCCAACACCAAGCCGAACATAGTCAAGGTATTGATCGAGAAGCCGAGGGCGGACATGATGGCAAAGGTTCCTAACAGTACTACCGGTACGGTGATTGACGGAATCAAGGTAGCGCGGAAGTTCTGTAAGAACAGATACATGATCAAAATAACGAGGACAACAGCTTCAATGAGGGTATGGAATACCTCGTTGATGGAAACCTCAATAAATTCGGTAGTATCGTAAGGATAAACGAGTTCAGCCCACTCTGGGAAATAAGGCTCCATATCATTGATGAGAGCTTTAACCTTAGTGGCAGTATCCAAAGCGTTAGCGCCTGAGGACAGACGAATAGCGATACCGGATGCGGATTTGCCGTTGTAACGACCGTTGAAGTTATAGGTTTCAGCACCAAGCTCAACACGAGCTACATCCTTAAGACGGACCTTAGTACCATCAGGATTTACACGTAAGAGAATGTTTTCAAATTGTTCGACATTCTCTAAACGCTTCTGACCGGTAATGGTATAGGAATACATCTGACCTGGCATGGCCGGCGTACCGCCTAAGCTACCATAGGTAACCTGAGCGTTTTGAGCCTTAATGGCGGCGGCAATTTCAGAAGGTGAAATCTTTAAATTAGCCAGCTTTTGCGGATCGATCCATATACGCATAGCGTACTCAGAACCGAATACGGTCAAGGAGCCTACACCGTCAACACGGGAGAGCGGCTCTTTGATGGTACTCTCTAAAAAGTCAGAGATGTCATAGTTAGTGTGTTCATCATCCTTAGAGACTAGGGACACAACCATCAAGAAGGCATCGGTAGACTTAGAGACGTCAACACCGTTTTCCTGTACGGAAGTAGGGAGCTGCGACTGAGTCTGCTGCATCTTGTTTTGGACCTGAACCTGAGCAATATCAGCATTAGTACCCGGCTCAAAGGTAATGGTAATTTCAGAGTTACCATAGGAGTCAGAGCTTGCTGACATATACATATAACCATCAAGACCGGTCATATTCTGCTCAATGATCTGTGTTACTGAGCGCTCTACGGTAGAGGCGTCAGCACCAGGGTAGGAGGCACGAATAGAAACGGCCGGCGGCGCAATAGTCGGGTATTGCGAAATTGGTAAGGTCCACACTGCCATCGCGCCGGCAAGCATGATGACAATGGCGATCACCCACGCGAAAATAGGGCGTTCGATAAAGAAACGAGCCATGAGTTTAACTCTCCGTCAATTATTTCTTGTCAGAGGCAGAAGCGTCAGTCTTTACAGTTTCTGTTGTGGCGATCTGTACGCTAGCACCTGGACGAATCTTCTGAACATTGCTGGTGATAACCTTAGTGCCCGGGGTAAGGCCGTCAGTTACTACATAATAATTTTCAAACTGAGTGCTCAGAGTAACATTGATACGCTCAACCTTGTTCTCGGCATTGACTGCATAAACATAGGTAACGCCGTTGTTTTCACGTTGCACACCTGAGGCGATGACTACAGTGGCGTTAGGGGTAACACCCTCATTGATATCGCCGCGTAGGAACATGCCCGGTAAGAGAATGTGATCGGGGTTAGGGACGAGAGCGCGGACATTAACCATGCCGGTGGACTCATCTACGGAGATTTCAGCAAACTCTAAAGTACCCTGTAAAGGATAACGAGAGCCGTCAGAGAAGAGAATGTCGACAGTAGCCTTACCATCCTTAGTCTGCAGTTTGCCCTGATTCATCTTAGCGCGTAAGGTCAGATGCTCTTCAACAGTCTGGCCTAAGTCAACATAGATAGGGTCAAGCTGCTGAATGGTGGTCATCGGGGTGTTTTGACCGGCAGAGACTAAAGCACCTTCAGTGATATTAGATCTACTGATGGTACCGGAAATTGGAGCATAAACCTTGGTGTAGGCTAAATTGATATTAGCAGTGCGTAAAGCAGCCTGAGCTGACTCGACGGCGGCTTTAGCATTGAGGTAGGCTGCCTGAGCATCATCATAATCCTGCTTACTGACAGCTTTTTTCGCTAATAAGCTGGCATAACGAGAAGCTTTAAGCTGAGTGGTGTGAGCAGTAGCCTTAGCTGAACTGAGGTTAGCCTGAGCGGAGGCCACATTGGCCTCATAGATGGAGGGATCGATTTGATAGAGTTGATCACCCTGTTTTACAGTAGAACCTTCAGTGAAGAGGCGCTCCTGTAAAATACCGGTCACCTGCGGTCTAACTTCAGCTTTGCGGGTAGCATTAGCGCGACCTGTAAGATGAGAGATTACCGGGACATCTAAGGTGCCAACCTCAAAGACATCAACGGGCATGACCATAGCCTGCTGAGCCTGCTGCGGCTTTTCACAGCCACTGAGGGTAAGAGCTAAAGCCATAGCAAAAGGGGCGAGAAGTTTTTTATTGACTAAAGACATAAGAAGTCCTTCTGATCGCGGAAAAGTATAAGAAATAAAAAATTTTTTTAGCCTAGACCGCTTTTTTGCGATTTAGCTCAAAACTTTCCGATATTGTTTACACAAGTACTTGTAATTATAGTAAAAACAGAAATTTTTTATACTAAACAAAATGGCGGTATGTGTTTAGTATAGTTTATACATTATAGCTTTTATCTTTTTAAACATACATACATGTTTGGATGTATGTGTTAAAATTACTCAATAATTTTGTAAAAAAACTTTTTTAGTTAAAAAACGGGGATTTAACGTGGCACGACATACTCATGATGATGCACAAAAAACACGCAAAGCGATCTTAGATTCTGCCTTGCGGCTGTTCTCTCGCCGTGGTTATGAGCGCACTAGTTTATCTGATATCGCCAAATATGCCGGTGTTACCCGCGGTGCTATCTATTGGCATTTTGATGATAAGCGTGATTTATTATTAGAGTTATGTAATCGCACTGATCGTGAGCTTTTAGCAAGCGAGGCCTTAGCGCATGCCACTAAGATTGAAGAACCTAATCCTTTAGGTTGTCTGCGTAGCTGGATGCTTTCTCATTCCGATGAAAAGAGTATTCAATTTTTCCGTTCTAGCTTCTTTATCCTTTTTGGCAATATCATCCGCGGCATGGTGGGCGATGAGGAATTACAAAAGCGCTTTATGGAAATCGTCGATTTTAGACGCAGAACTTTTATGGATATTTTAAAGAACTGTATCCGTAAGGGGCAGTTGCCGGTGAACTTAGATGTTCAGGCGGCAGCTGATTATTTAATGGTCTTTATGACCGGTTATATCCACACTTTAAGAACTGAGTTTTCAGCCGATATTGTTAAAAAATATCCCTTCTATGTGGATATGGCCATCAAGGGTTTACGCAATATTACCGTAGAACTAGTAAGTGCGAACGCTCCCGTCAGCGTTTAGACCGATAGTGGCAGCATCAATGCCATATTTAGCCACATGCTCAGCAGTTGGCGGTAAGGGACGCGGCTTGCCGAAGCGGTCAACTGCTACATAGGTAAAGGAGCCCTTAGTGACTAAGCTTCTTTCGGCACGTTCGTGATTATCGCCTTCAGTGAGGTTCTTTACCCAAATTTCCAGTTCAACTTTAAGTGAAGTGCGGCCTAAATGGCTACAGCGGCCATAACAGCAGACTACATCGCCGACACTTACGGGATGCATAAAGGACATAGCATCCACAGCGACGGTAACGATACGGCCACAGGCGATTTCGCGAGCTAAAATGGCGCCAGCAATATCCATCTGCGACATGATCCAACCCCCGAAGATATCTCCAGCAGGATTAGTATCACCGGGCATAGCTAAGGTGCGTAAGAGTAAATTTCCAGATGGGGCCTTAGGGGTATTTGTATCTTTCATATAAATTAGGTGCTAAGACCGCTGTTGTTACAAGGTACTAAGCACGCTCTCCTTTCTAATGTAAGTTAAAAAGTTTTTTGACCTTTAAATCTTATATAAGGTTTTAAATGCAGATGTGACTTAAAAGGCCTTTTATTGAGTATATATTGCCCATGCTTAATTTAATAGAAAAAAGCGTATTGCCTCTTTTGTTTACTTGATATTTTAGGCTCTAGTGTTAGGATTTAATGATTATTAGTTGCCAACATAAGGGATATTTAGCGTGAAAATCGACCCGCAATTACAGATGAAGCATCTTTTAGGGGTGTCAAGAAGCTTTGCCTTGACTATTCCTATGCTTCCCGAGCCTTTAGAAGATTATATTGCTAATACTTATTTGTTGTGCCGTATTGCTGATACCGTTGAGGACGATCCGCAAACTGTAGCTGAGCATAAAATTCCATGGCTTAAGTCCTTTGCTAAATTCGCTTTAGGCAATTTTGGGGATGAATTGAGTTTATTAGCGCTACATCATCAGGCTTTAGAGCTCACCCATGGTGCCATTGCACAAGAGCGCCTTTTAATCGAGGATATGGTAGCGGTAATTGAAAGAACCGCTTCTTATCCGCCGAAAATCAAGCAGATTTTAGGTAAGGGTGTCAGTATTCTCGCCTTTGGTATGGCTAAAAGTCTTGATGGCTTTGAGATTAAAGATCGCAATGATGTCGATCATTATTGTTATTTTGTCGCGGGGGTTGTCGGTGAGTTGCTCGCGGCTTTATTTTCAGAGCACAATCATAAAATTGATCGTGAAGCCCTCATGGCCTTAGCCGTAAGTTTTGGAGAGGGTTTGCAACTGACTAATATCCTCAAAGATCGAGCCGTAGACGCTAAAAGAGATGTAAGTTTTCTGCCTAAGGGTGATGCTGTGAGTATCGAGCAGGAGTATTTATCCTTATGTCAGGGGCATTTAGATGATGCTTTAGATTTTATCTGTAAAATCCCGGCTGTAGAAAATGGCATCAGACGTTTTTGCTATATAAATATTCTAATGGCTACAGCTACTTTGAAAAAAATAAGCAAAAACAGTCAACAAGGAGCTTTGAGTCTTAAAATAAGTCGCCGTCAGGTAAAAATATTATTAGGCTTAGGCTCATTGTGTATCAAATATAACTGGAGTACGCGCCTATTATTTACTTTAGTAAGTAATAATGTGCCAAGAATAAGACGCTCAGCTTCTGAGCTTTGTTGTAAGGTTTCATGGTGGAATAAAGATATTTCCGCAATCATGTTTAAGGACAGTATTTGATGTTATTGCGTTTTTTTAAACAGCCCTTATTAGCCGCTGTGGCTTTAGGTTTAATGTTTATCTCCACAGTCGCTACGGCTTCTGATATTCAAGCTTCAAGATTTATTGAGGGGCGCGATTATGAGGTCAAAACTCAGACTCGTACTCCAAACAATGAAATTCGTGAGTTCTATTCTTATTGGTGCGGTCATTGCTTTGGCATGCAGGGCGTCTTTGAGCAATTAGCTCAGCATGTGCAGGGCCGTGCGGTTTTAGTGCGCAATCCCGTAGGAATTTTAGGCGGTGAGGCAGGAAAGAGGTCTGTAAATGCCTATGCTGTAGCTAAAATCTTAGGCATTGAGGATGAATTCAATCAGATGCTTTTTGAAAATATCCATGAGAAAAATTTAATTCCAGAGACTTCTGAAGACTTTGTGGAGATCTTCAAAAGTTTAGGTGTGCCTGAGAATCTCTATAAAAAGGAGCAAATCGCTTTCCCGACTATAGGTTTAGTCGGCGAGTATGAAAAGTGGTTTGAAAAGTCAGGTATTGATGCTGTGCCGGAGATTTTTATTAACGGTAAGTATTTAGCAAAGCTTGATAATATCGAGTCCATTGAAGATTTTAATGCGCTTATCGATTATCTCTTAACTCTGCCTTAAGTTTTCTACTAAAGGCCCGAAAGCGGGCCTTTAGCCATGGTTTTTAAGCTTCTTTTTTCTCTTCAAGCTTTGTCTTTTCGGGATGTTTTTGATTAAAGACTTCCTGATGCCATTTCTCTAATAGCTCATCTTTTTTAGCCCATAAATCACGAGCTTCCATGGTCATACGATGCTTATATTCCTTATCGGTAAGATAATCACCGCAATACTCAGGTGAGGATTTGATGATCTCGATATTTACATAAACAGTCTTCATGCGGCCTTTTAAGAGCTCAATAAAGGGCTTTTGAGTATTGTCAGGATAGAAGAGGGTAGTGTTGTAAATATAATCGATCTTATCGGCAATCTGACCTAGAGCCATAGCAAAGGAGGCAGCCTTTGGCGGCATCAGATGTTTATAAGGAGATTTGGCTGCCTTAGCTTTTTCCTTAGTATAACGGGTACCTTCAAGGAAGTTGATGAGGGCTGTCGGTGCCATAGCTAAGCGTTTGCAAGCTTTACGGGTAGTCTCTAAATCCGCAGTTCTTAAAGCGGGATTTTTTAATAATTGTTCACGGCTATAACGGCGTAAAAACGGCATTCCTAAGGCATAGCAAGCTAAACCGACAAAGGGGATATAGATGAGCGAATGCTTCATAAAGAATTTAGTAGTAGGGATCTTGCCGTGATAGATCATGCCGATAAAGAGGATATCGACCCAGCTTAAGTGATTTGAAACCACAATGCAGGATTTAGCTGAATTGAGAATGTCATCGCCTTGAATATGCCATTTAATATCATTAGTTAAGGCAATGATGAGGCGATTGTTGAAAACCCATGCTTTATAGAGGTAGTAATTGCATTTTTCGATGCAGATGATCACGGCCTTAAAGGGCAAAATAAAACGGACAATGCCCAAAAGCATGATGGGAATGGCGATGATAACAGAGTTTGCCGGAATCAATATCAAATTGATGATAAGTAAAAGCGGCGCAGGTAAAAAAGCCAGCATGTGCAGATCCTGAAAAAGTAAAGGAACAAATTTTAAAACTCTTCTATTTTACCAATTTTTTATCTAGATATGATTTTTTCAAATTTTAGAACATAAGATGCAATGTGTTCCGTTTTTTGATATATAATCACAATCAATAAGCCATGCGATCTTAGTTCACAGTTTATGAATAATATCGGTGCTAAACTCGCAAAGGTAAATTATAAAAAGACTATAAAATCGGGATTACTGGTTTTAGCTAAGATTATTTAATTGCAATTGAGGTTACAAAAATGGCCGATAATACCAAGTACATTTGGTTCAACGGAAAAATGGTTCCATGGGAGCAGGCTACTGTTCACGTTACTGCTCACGCCTTACATTACGGTTCAGCCGTATTCGAGGGTATTCGTGCTTATGCTACTAAGCAAGGTCCGCAGATTTTCCGTTTAAAAGAGCACATTGACCGTTTATTTAACTCTGCTCGTATCTATCGCTTCCCTATTGCTCAGACTAAGGAAGAGATCATGGATGCTTGCAAGAAGGTTATTTCCGAGAACGGCTTGGATTATGGCTATATCCGTCCTTTAATCTTCATGGGCGCTGTCGGTTTAGGCGTTAAATTCCCTAAGGGTTCTGTAGCTGAGGCTATGGTTTGCGCTATGCCTTGGGGTGCTTATTTAGGTGAAGAAGGCTTAAAGAAGGGCGTTAAGGTTTGTGTTTCTTCTTGGCGTCGTTTAGCTCCGGATACTATTCCGACTGAGGCTAAGGCTGCTGGTAACTACCTCTCCTCTATCTTGATTGCCAATGAGTGCACCAATAATGGTTACACTGAGGCTATTGCCTTAGACTTCAACGGTTATATTTCCGAAGGTTCAGGCGAGAACGTCTTCTTAGTTAAGGATGGCGTCATCTACACCGCTCCGTTCACCTCTGGTTTATTACCTGGTATTACTCGTGATTCCATCATCACCATTGCTAAGGACTTAGGCTATGAAGTTCGTCAGCAGCCGATTCCGCGTGAGATGGTTTACCTTGCCGATGAGATCTTCTTCTCCGGTACTGCAGCTGAGATTACCCCGATTGCCTCTGTTGATGGCATCGATGTAGGTCCTGGTTATAGAGGTCCGGTCACCGAGAGATTACAGAACGCCTTCTTCGATGTCGTTAAGGGCAATGTTGAAGACAAGTACGGTTGGCTGACCCCGGTAAAATAATTATTACCGTAAGCTGATTTCTAAGACCCACTACTTGTCTTTAAGCAGTGGGTTTTTATTTAAAAAAAAGGATTCTTTTCTATGTCAAATAATTATCGTTCTAAGGTTACCTACGAAGGTAAGATCATGGCCGGTGCCCGTGCTTTATGGAAGGCTACTGGTGTAAAGGATAGCGATTTTGGTAAGCCTATCATCGCTGTGGCTAATTCTTTCACTCAGTTTGTACCAGGTCACGTCCATCTGCATGATATCGGTCAGCTCGTAGTCAAAGAGATCGAGAAGGCCGGCGGTATTGCCAAGGAATTCAATACCATCGCCGTTGATGACGGTATTGCCATGGGACACACGGGCATGCTCTATTCTCTGCCAAGCCGCGATATTATCGCAGACTCTGTTGAGTACATGACCAATGCCCACAAGGCTGATGCCTTAGTTTGCATTTCTAACTGCGATAAGGTTACCCCGGGTATGCTCATGGCGGCAATGCGCCTCAATATTCCGACCATTTTCGTCTCTGGTGGCCCTATGGAAGCTGGCCGTATGCAGGGCTGTGATTATAAGGTTGATCTTATCGACGCTATGATCGTTTCAGCTGAGCCTAATGTCACTGACGAAGAAGTCAATGCTGTAGAGTCGGCCGCTTGCCCGACCTGTGGTTCTTGCTCTGGTATGTTCACCGCTAATTCCATGAACTCTCTGACTGAGGCTTTAGGTTTATCCTTACCGGGTAATGGTTCCTTAGTTGCCACTCATTCTGAGCGTCGTGGTTTATTTGTTAAGGCCGCTCACCGTATTGTTGAGATGGCTAAGGCTTATTATGAGCAGGGTGATGAGTCCGTATTACCGCGTTCTATCGCCACTAAGAATACCTTTGAAAACGCCATGTGCTTAGATATCGCTATGGGCGGTTCTACTAATACTGTTTTACACATTTTAGCTGTAGCTCAGGAAGCTGGTGTTGATTTCACCATGCAGGATATCGACAGATTATCTCGTCATGTTCCGCATATCTGCAAGATGTCTCCTTCCACTCACGAGTGGCATATGGAAGATCTCCACAATGCCGGCGGTATTATGAACATCATGGCCGAGCTTAAGAACAAGGGCTTACTCCACAATGACAGCCGTACTGTTTTAGGCATGAGCATCGGTGAGCAGATCGACAAGTACAATATTAAGACCACTACTGACGAAGAGATTAAGAAGTTCTATTCCGCTTGTGCCGGTGGTCGTTACAATATTCAGGCCTTCTCACAGAGCAATTATGTCGACAAGCTTGATACTGACAGAACTGATGGCTGTATCCATGACTTTGAACACGCCTATTCTAAGGATGGCGGTTTAGCTGTGCTTTACGGTAACTTAGCTGTTAATGGCTGTATCGTTAAGACTGCTGGTGTCGATGAGTCCATCTTAAAGTTTGTAGGTCCGGCCCGTATCTTTGAAAGCCAGGAAGAAGCTGTTGAAGGTATCTTAGGCGGTAAGGTTAAGGCCGGTGATGTCGTCATCGTCCGTTATGAGGGTCCGCGCGGCGGTCCGGGCATGCAGGAGATGTTATACCCGACTTCCTATATTAAGTCTGTAGGTTTAGGTAAGCAGTGTGCTCTCATTACCGATGGTCGTTTCTCCGGCGGTTCATCAGGCCTTTCCATCGGTCACGTCTCACCTGAGGCTGCTAACGGTGGTAATATCGGCCTCTTAGAAGAGAACGATATGATTCAGATCGACATCCCTAACCGTACTATTAAGATGTGCGTCAGCGATGAAGAATTAGCTAAGCGTCGTGAAGCTATGGAAGCTTTAGGCAAGAAAGCCTGGCAGCCTAAGCATCGTGATCGCGAGGTTTCCTTCGCCCTGAAGGCCTTTGGTAAGCTTGCCTCTAGTGCCGATAAGGGTGGTGTCCGTGATCGTTCTAAGTTAGAAGGACTGTAATCAATATGGCTGAAAAGATGCTTGATGCTCAGGGGTATATGCAAAAAATCTTGCTAGCTCGTATTTACGATCTAGTTAAGGTTACTCCTTTGCAGCATTTGGACACTCTGTCCGATCGATTAGGCGTAAATGTGCATTTAAAGCGTGAGGATTATCAGAAGATCCACTCCTTTAAGCTACGTGGCGCCTATAACATGATTAAAAACCTCTCTGAGGCGCAGCTTAAGGCCGGTATTATTACCGCCTCTGCCGGAAATCACGCTCAGGGTGTAGCTTTATCCGCTCAGAAATTAGGTATTAAGGCCGTCATTGTCATGCCGACCTCTACTCCTGATTTAAAGGTAGATGCTGTACGTCATTATGGTGCTGAAGTAGTGCTCTATGGTGATAGCTTCGATGAGTCCTATGCTTATGCACAGTCCTTATCTAAGAAGAAATCCCTGACCATGATTCCGCCTTTTGATGATCCCGATGTCATCGCCGGTCAAGGTACCATTGCCCATGAGATCATAGGTCAGCTTGATTCTATTGACACCATTTATGTTCAGATCGGTGGCGGTGGTTTAGCTGCCGGTATTGCCGTCTATATTAAGACCTTATTGCCAGATGTCCGGGTTGTCGGTGTTGAGGCTGAGGGTAGCGCGAGCATGCAGGCGGCTTTACGAGCTGGTAAGCCTGTAGATATCGGTTATGTTTCGCACTTTGCCGATGGTGTTGCAGTACGCAAAGCCGGTAGCGAGACTTTCAGAGTTTTAAGCAAGTATCTTGATGATATTGTTACCTGTTCTAACGATGAGATCTGTGCTGCCATGAAGGATATCTTTGATGATACCCGTGCTATTGCCGAGCCCAGTGGTGCTTTATCCTTAGCAGGCTTAAAGAAATATGTGCGTGAGCACAATATTCACTCTGGCAATCATGTCGCCGTGCTCTCAGGTGCTAATGTGAAGTTCCATACTCTGCGTATGGTCGCTGAGCGTTGCGACGTCGGTGAAATGACTGAGGGTATTTTATCTGTGGAGATTCCAGAAGCTCGCGGAGCCTTCTTAAACTTCACAAAGTCCTTAGGTTCTAGAACTGTAACTGAGTTTAGCTATCGTTATAGTGCCGATGATAGAGCCCGCGTTTTTGCCTCAGTTGAACTTACTGATGGCAAGAAAGAGCTTAATGAGATCTCTAAGTCCTTAAAGAAGAACGGTTATTTAGTTACCGATCTTACCGATGATGGTATTGCTAAGGATCACGTCCGTTATATGGTCGGAGGTCACCCTAACCGTAAACTCAATGAGAAGCTGTTCTTATTTGAGTTCCCGGCCACCTCTAATGCGCTCGTCCGCTTCTTAGAGACCTTAGGGGATTCTTATAGTATTACGCTCTTCCACTTCCGTATTACCGGTTTAGAGTTCTGCTCAGTATTGTGCGGCTTTAATATCGCCGATCGTGAGGATGGCATTATGGACTTCATCAAGAAGATTGGCTATCCCTATGAGGAAGTTACGGCTAATACTTCCTATCAGCAGTTACTGCGCTAAAGTTAGCTCTTTACTGTAAATAAGCAAGCTGTCAGCTCCTAACTGACAGCTTTTTTTATGGCGTTTAAATAAAAAAGGCATGATTAAAAAATCATGCCTCTCAGATTTTGTAGAAAAATATTCCATAAAGAAATGCAAAAAACTACAAAATCT
>OGWZ01001843.1_pt1 | contig 18324 bp, 9 predicted proteins | sample 1576141 | NCBI WGS metagenome assembly OGWZ01 (sample SAMEA3541512, study PRJEB24748) | human gut metagenome | biome: human gut; feature: human-associated habitat; material: faeces | place: China | collected 2012
GAAATTTCTTGGGGTTTTAAAATACATCCTTTATTAAAATTTAAAAATAATAAAATAGAAGAAAACTTTAAAAAATGGGCAGAATATAAAACTAATGATTTTAAACAGTTAAAACTTAATGAAATTGAGTTAAATAGAATGTATTCTGAAATTTATAATGTAAATTTTGATAATACTGTTAATGATAAACAAATATCTATTAAATTAGCTGATGTTACAGAAGATATTAAGTCGTTTATTTCTTATGCTGTGGGTTGTATGTTTGGTCGTTATAGTTTGGACAATGAAGGTTTACAATTTGCTGGAGGTGAATTTAATATTAACAATTACTCTAAATTCATTCCAGATGATGATAATATTATTCCAGTCTTAGATTCTGAGTATTTTGAAGATGATATCGTTGGTCGTTTCGTAGAATTTGTAAAAACTTGTTTTGGAGAAGAACACTTAGAAGAAAATCTAGATTTCATAGCTAATGCACTAGCTAAAAATAAAAAACCTTCAAGAGAAAAAATCAGAGATTATCTCCTTAAAAACTTCTTCAACGACCACAAAAAAACATACAAGAAACGACCAGTTTATTGGCAGTTTTCAAGCGGTAAAGAAAATGGATTTAATTGTCTTGTTTACATGCACAGGTACGAACCAAGCTTAGTAGCTAGAGTACGAACAGATTACCTTCATAAAACTCAGAAAGCTATTGAACAAAGAATAGTCAATATTGACAACATTTTAACCAATTCAACATCCACTTCAGAAAAATCAAAAGCATCTAAAGAAAAAGTTAAACTTCAAAAGCAATTAAAAGAAACTCAAGAATATGATGAACTTTTAGCACATATTGCAAATCAGAACATTGAAATAGATTTGGATAACGGGGTTAAATTTAATTATGAATTATTCCAGAATATAGAAATTAAAAAAGAAGGTAAAAAATCTAAAAAATTAAATTTGCTTAAAAAGATATAAAATTAAATCTTTTTTAGAAGATTAATTTTTTTATTTTTCATTCCTTCTCTTGAAATAATAATATCTTGAAGCATTGAATAATTTTCTTTTATTCCATCATCTAAATTAAAAGATAAATTTAAATTTGAAACATGGTTTAATGCTTCATCATATCCAATTGTTTCTTCAAGTTGTTTAATTAATTTATTTTTTTCTTTTGTGATAATTGCTTTTTCAGAACTTGAATCAGAAGTATTTAGCAAATTTTCACAATCTAATAATCTCTGTTCAATTGCTTTTTGGGTTTTATGTAAATATTCTGTTCTAATTCTAGCAATTATCTGTGAATCAATTCTATGAGAATAGATTAAACAGTTAAATGCATTATTACTTCCACTAGAAAATTGCCAGTAGATTGGGCATTTTTTATATAATTTCTTATGGTCATTGAAAAAATGTTTAAGTAAATATTCTCTTATTTTTTCTCTACTTGTTTTATTATTCTTAATTAATGCATTAGCTATAAACTCCAAGTTTTCTTCAAGAGTTTCTTCTCCAAAGCAAATTTTTACAAATTCAACAAAACGACCAACCATGTCGTCTTCAAAATATTCAGTATCCAATATTGGAATAATATTGTCATCATCAGGAATAAACCTAGAATAATTCTCAATATTAAAATTTGAATTTGTAGATATTAAACAATCATCATCTAAACTATATCTACCAAACATACATCCAATTGCATATGAAACAAACGATTTTATATCCATTTCATAATTTGAACTATTTATTGAAACATGTTTATCATCAACATTATAATTTGAATCGATATCATATATTTCACTAAAAATATTATTTAATTTTGTTTCATTTGATTTAAGTTGATTAAATTGTTCTTTTTTATAAGATTCCCAAGATTTAAATGAGTTCTTAAGATTATTTTCATTAAATTTTAATAATGGATGTTTCTTAAAGTTCCATGAAGTTTCATAATCATCCCAATCATCTTTACAAATATTAATATTTTCCAAAACAATATTATTTATATCTTCAACTTTATTTTCATCAATAATAATGGGTAATGAAGCAATATGGCCTACTTCATAGTTTAATGTTGGTGAAATTAAGTCTAAAATATTTCCACAAGCATTTGAATTTAAAAAACCGAAAATATAATTCAAATAATCATCAACAAATACAGAACATCCTGCTACATCAAAAATAAATCCATTTGGATAATATCTAAATGCAATTTTCCCACTTGAAATCTTAGACCAACTTAATGATTGATGAAAATAAAATTGGGAATTTCTTAAAACAGATTTTTTAAAGTTTCTTAATTCCTCACCATCATTTTCCCAATTGATAATAAATTCTTGATTTCCCCACCATTTTCTAAATGATCCACCTTTATTATAAGGAAACCATTTTTTATTAGTGTTTTTTGAATCTTCGCAGTTTATTGAAGAAAACCCAATATTATTAAAATCAACTTCCCACCAATACCTTAAGAATCTTGTATTTTCACCAGTTTGTAATCCAACTTTAATATCTCCTAATGAACTTAAGTTTGTATTATAAAGTTACAATTTTTTAAGCAAATTAATTTTTTTAGATTTCTTTCCTTCTTTTGAAACTTCTATGTTTTGGAATTTTGCATAGTTTACTTTAACACCATCATCTAAGTTAATTTTGATATTTTGATTTGCTATGTGTGCAAGAGCTTCATCATATTCTTGTGTTTCTTTTAATTTCTTTTGAAGTTTAGATTTTTCTTTAGTTGCTTTTGTAACCTCAGTATTAGATGATGAGTGATTTATAATATTATCACAGTTAGCTATTGCTTGTTCAATAGCTTTTTGAGTTTTATGTAAATAATCTGTTCTGATTCTTGCAACTAAGCTTGGTTCATATCTATGCATGTAAATAAGACAACTAAATCCGTTATGTTTACCGCTTGAGAACTGCCAGTAAATTGGACGCTTCTTATATGTCTTTTTGTGATCATTAAAGAAGTTTTTAAGAAAATAATCTCTTATTTTTTCTCTTGAAGGTTTTTTATTTTTAGCTAGTGCATTAGCTATAAAATCAAGGTTCTCTTCTAAATAATCTTCTCCAAAACATACTTTAACAAATTCAACAAATCTCCCTACAATATCATCTTCAAAGTATTCAGAATCTAAAACTGGGATAATATCATCCATATCAGGAATAAATTTATGGTAATTTTTAATTTTAAACTCTCCTCCAGTATACTGTAAACCATCATTATCCAAAGAATAACGTCCAAACATGCATCCAACTGCAAAAGATATAAAAGATTTAATATCATCAATTAAATTTCTTTTAGTTAATGTAATCTCACTATCATTTACCATAGGTGAAACTTCATCAATTTCATAGATATTATTAAATAATTTATTTATTTCAATCTCGTTAGATTTTAATTTATCAAATTGATTAATGGTTAATGTTTTCCAATGTTCATAATTAATTTTAATAAATGAGCTATCATTAAGTAATTGATGCTTTTTGAAGTCAAAAGAGAGTTCACTTTCATCCCAGTTGCTTTTTGTTATCTGAACATTTTCAATAGTTAATTCTTCAATAATGCTTCTATAATCTTCATCTATTATTAAGGGTAGAGCTTTAATATCTTTTGTTTGAATATTTATTGTTGGGTTTAACAAATTTAGATAAAATTTTATCAGTTTACTGTTTAAAAATCCAAGACAATAATATAAATATTTTATATTAACAATTGAAGGCCCACCCTTATCAAATATACAATCTTTTGGAAGATATCGAAATCCAGTTCCTTTAGAGGATATTGCAGTGTAAGTTATACCCTCTTTATACCATAGATTTGAATCTAATAAATTAGAAGTTTTATTAGTTTTATAAAAATTTCTTGCCTCATCAGACCAATCAACAACTAATTCTATATTTCCATAATATTTTTTAAAATTTCCTCCTTTTGCATATTTTCTCCATTTTTTATTAATTTTATTTTTATCAATTTCCCATATGAATCTTAAATATTTATCATTATTTGCAGTAATATTTTGTGAACCTGTAAAATCACTAATCTCTTCAATACTAAACCCCTTTTCAAAAGTATTGATAAAATTATTTGAAGTCCAGTATGCTATTGGAGTTCCAGGTATTTTATCAAAATTTAATTGATTAGTAATGAACTTGTTTTTATCATTATGAAACTCTTCTTCTTTTCTGCTTTCTGAATTAAACTCAGTTAATCTGTGGAATGTTGATTTGTAATTTTCAATTAAATTATTTTTATTAACAAAAGTTGTTGATTGTACAACTTCACCACCAATTTCTTCAAATGCATGAGCTCCTAAATGAGCCATATTAATTATGGTGTGATTATTAATTAATTCAACCCTTAATTTTTCAAATGTTGATAAAAACATGAATGATTGCTGAGTAATCATTGCAACAAAACCTTTTTCATTACAAAAATCATGACATTTTTCAATAAATACTGCAAACAAATCTGATTTTGAATTTGGATAATTTTTCTTTAAATAATCTTTTAAATTTGGATTCATACCACTATTTCCCATATATGGAGGGTTTGTGGCAACAATATCATAATTTTTAACAAGAAATTTTGACTGTTGGATAATATTTTTCATTAATTGAATTTCATTTTGGTATTTATATTGATTTAAATTGTTTTTATTTGATTCATAGGTACATATATCATTAAATAGTTCATCAAAATTAATATTTTTAATATCTAAAATACTGCCATATTCTTTTGCATTTATAAATACCTCATATAAATAATTCCAATTTTTTTCATTGGTTTTGTCTTGTGAAATCAATTCTTCAATAAACTCTTTGGAAATTGAATTTGTCTCTTCAATTGAGCATAATAATGGTGAAATACCTTTTGTTAATATTCTACGATTATATTTTCTAGCTTTCATTAAAACTGCAAAATAAGCTAGTTGATATGCTCTTTTATCAATGTCTAAACCGTAAAGATTGTTTTTTAAGATTGATTCACAAGCATCTTTTTCTGTAAATCCTTCTGAAACATATATATCCATAAGAACTTCAAAAACATAAACTAAAATATGGCCTGAACCCATACATGGATCAATAACACTAATATCTTCTGGTTTTAAGATTTCAGATTCTTTTCTAATTGCAATTAATTGTTGTTCAACTTCTGGCTCTTGTTTCGCCTCGTCAACATAATACTGCCATTTTGATTTTAATTCATTATTAGAATGGCCTTCTAACCATAATCTACCTACAGAATTTTCAACCATATATTTTACAATCCAATCAGGTGTAAATAATTGTGTTGCAGCAGGAATTCTCTCTTTAGAAATCTTTATTCGTTTTTTAAGATTTGCAAAAGTTTCATCTTTTAATTCTGTGTTATAAAATTGATATAACCATCCTATTACTTCAACTTGACTTTCAAAGTCTTTTTCAGGAATTGTATCAATTAATTGTCTTACAACCCCATCTTCATTGGTAAATGAGATGTTTAATAATAGTTCTAAATAGTCATCGGTTTTTTCAAATAAACCTGGAAGTATTTCATTTAATTTATTACATTGTTTTATAAATAAGAATCTGAATAATTCGTCTAATTTATTTTCATCTTTAAGTTTAAAAATTAACTCTTTATCTTCTTGAGTGTAATCCAAATCAACATCCAATGCTTCAGTTATTATATCAGGTTCTATTTTACCTGCAGTTTCAGAGGATAAAACTCTTGTTTTAGTTGGTAGAAAATTATTAATTTCCATAAATCTTATAGCAATTATACGATTAAACCATGTATAAGCTACCTCTTCAACAACATTTTCAAAACCTTTTTGCTTAACTTCTTTTACTAATCTTTCTCTTTTTGAAATATCATTATCATATATGTTATTAGTTGATCCACCAAGTTGATATGTTTCTATTCCATTGGCTGAGCTTATTGGTTCATAAATGTTATCTTTATCAATTCCAACTAAACTCATTTTATATTCTACATCTTCCATTAACTTCTTACGAGAATTAATGGCAAATGTTTTAATTGCAGTTTTATCCATAATTTCACCAAGTTTAATTAAAACTATATATATCTATTTGGTGATATTAAATTGTTGCTATGTTTATCGGGAAATTCAAAATAGCCGAATAATATTTTAAATTAACAAGACAAAAACATAATGGAAGATTTAAATTATATTATAGATGACTTCAAAGATGCAAAAGAATATGGTAGCATAATAAATGTAAAAAGAATTAATTTTAATAAGATTTTTAACATATTATCTAATTTTAAATTAACTACTGATTTAAACAGATTCAAATATCAAAATGAAATAAGATTATTTGAAAGTATATTAAATCAATCAATAATATTAAGTCAAAAATATTATATTACAATTACAAACCCTCCATATATGGGAAATAAAGGAATGGATTCTAAATTAAATAATTATCTAAAAATTAACTTTAAAAACACTAAAAAAGATTTAAGTACAGTTTTTATGGAAAAATCGTTTGAGTTTACTAAAAAAATAGGTTTTATATCTATGATAAATATTCCTGTTTGGATGTTTATTTCATCCTATGAAGAATTAAGAAAAGTTATACTCAATGAAAAATTGTTTATAAATATGTTACATCTAGGAAGGGGCATATTTGGATCAGATTTTGGTACAACTTCATTTATAATTCGAAACAAATATATTCCTAATTATAATTCAACTTTTAAACAACTTTATGAAGATAAAGGTGCTGTTGATTCTATTTCAAAAAAAGAAAAAATGTTTTTTAATGATGAAAATAATTTTATAATGAAACAATGCAAATTTATTAAAATTCCTGGAAATTCAATTGCATATTGGGTTTCAGATAAATTTATTGACACTTTTGAAAAGGGAATTTGTATTGATGATATCAGTGGCCATACTGGATCGCAGAATAAAACTGCTGATAATGAAAAATATTTGAGATACTTTTGGGAAGTTTCTAATGAACATGTTGGAATTGATAATAAATGGATTTTTTATGCAAAAGGTGGAGATTTTAAAAAATATTATGGTAATTTAGAACATGTTGTGGATTGGTCTGAAGATGCTAGAAACTTTTATAAAAATAATCCTACATCTAATCTGTTAGATGAAAAATATTGGTATCAAGAAGGAATTACTTATACAAAAATTTCATCTAAAGGTGTTAGTTTCAGATATTTGCCTAAAAATTGTGTTTTTGATATGGGTGGTCCTTCAATCTGTTATTTAGGTGATAATTTATTATACATTTTAGGTTTATTAAATTCTAATCTTGCAAATTTCTATTTAAATATATTTAATCCTACAATTAATATTCAATCTAAAGATATTCGAGCATTACCTATAATTATAAATAATTCCCATAAAAACAGAATAAATAAATTAGTCAAATCTAATTTAGAAATTGCTAAAGGAGATTATGAAAGTTTTGAAACATCATTTTCATTTAAAAAACATTTTTTTGTTTCATCAAATGAATGTCTTATTGAAAATATATTGGATAATTTAACATATGACAAATTAAATCAATTAAACCAATTTATTTCAAATGAAGTATTATTAAATGAGATTTTTTTAGAAATATATGATGTTCATGATGTGTCCTCTAAAATAAATGAAGAAGATATTAAATTAAATTTATTTAATTATGATGAGTCGATAAAATCATTTATTTCTTATGCAGTTGGTTGTATGTTTGGTCGTTATAGTTTGGATAATGAAGGTTTGCAATTTGCTGGTGGTGTTTTCAACATTGACAACTACATTAAATTCATCCCTGATGATGATAATATTATTCCAGTCTTAGATTCTGAATATTTTGAAGATGATATTGTTAATCGTTTTGTAGAATTTGTAAAAACATGTTTTGGAGAAGAAACCTTAGAAGAAAACCTTGATTTCATAGCTAATGCACTAGCTAAAAATAAAAAGTCTTCAAGAGAAAAAATAAGAGATTATCTCCTTAAAAACTTTTTCAATGACCACAAAAAAACATACAAAAAATGCCCAATTTACTGGCAATTTTCAAGCGGTAAAGAAAATGGTTTCAACTGTCTAGTTTATATGCACAGATATGAACCAAGTTTAGTTGCAAGAATCAGAACAGACTACTTACATAAAACTCAAAAAGCTATCGAACAAGCAATAGCTAACTGTGATAATATAATTAATCACTCATCATCAAAACAAGAAGTTGTAAAAGCAACAAAAGATAAAGCTAAACTTCAAAAACAATTAAAAGAAACACAAGAATATGATGAAGCATTAGCCCATATAGCTAATCAAAATATAGAAATTGACCTAGATGATGGTGTTAAGGTTAATTATGCTAAGTTCCAAAATGTCCAAGTTTCAAAGGAAGGTAAAAAATCTAAAAAAATTAACCTTCTAAAGAAACTTTAATTTTACCTTTTCAAAGCAATATTTCAAAACTTTTATTATTAATTCAACACATACTAATAACAGTGATTATATTATGAAGTATAGTGCTGGAATTATGAGTCATTCATTTTGGTATCTTGAAACAAAAAACACAGCTGAATATCTAGCTGAAGATATTTCAAAAAAAGAGTTAATGGAGTTATCTTTAACTGAAAATATTTATCAGGTGGATAGTGAACGTAGAGCACGTGAATTGACTAATGTATGTTATCGTCGATTAAATGGATTTTCTAATGATTTATTAATATATTTATCAACTTGTGATCAAAATTCAGGTAAATTATTAGTTTTAATTTCAATTTTAAGAAATGATAAATTATTTTTTGAGTTTATGCATGAAGTCTTCAGAGAGCATATTATTTTAGGAAATTACACTATAAAAGATTCAGATTTAGATATTTTTTTCATGAATAAATCTAACCAAAGTGAAGTAATTGAAAATTGGAAAGATACAACTCTTCGAAAGGTTAAAACTAATTATAAAAATTTTTTAATTGAAGCAGACCTTTTAGAAAAAGAAGAAGAGGATTATAAAATTATTTTACCATTTGTAGATTTTAAATTAAAAGAATTATTAACTCAAAATAATTTAACACCATTTTTAAATGCTATATCTGGAGGAATCTGATGAATATTGATGAGAAGCTTAGTAAAATTGAACCAAAAATTAAAGAGCCTTCATTTCTTGAGAATAAAGGTTTAAGTAATGAAGTAGGTTATTATATTTTTGATTATGATCCGAAATATGAACTTAAAGTTCGTGAAGAAGTTTCAAGGATTAAAAATAAAATCAATAATTCAAGTTATGCATTTACTATTAAAGAATTTGATTTATATGAAATTATCATTGATATTTTAAATGAAAGAGGTTATTTAGAAAAAGTTTTTAATTTTGAAGAAAAAAAAGGGATAGAATTTACAACTAAAGCAATTATCAGTCTTTTAAAATTAAATTCAGATAACAATAATGTTATTGTAAACTATATTTTAGAGAGAACTCCAGATAACTGTGTTGTATTTTTAACTGGTGTTGGAAAGGCTTATCCAATATTAAGATCACATAATGTTTTAAATAACTTACATCAAAAGTTAGACGAGGTTCCAGTTGTTTTATTTTTCCCAGGACAATATTCTGGTAGAGAATTAGTTTTATTTAATACTATTGAAGGAAGTAACTATTATCGAGCATTTCCATTGATTAGGTGAACATATGCAAATAAAAAACATGTTTGAAAAGGATATCGACAGGGATATCAAAGGAGTAATTAAAGTCGGTCAAAATGATGATGAAAATATTTATCAGGAACTGGATGAATATGTTGTTACAAATGAACTATTGAAACATTTTACTAAGTTTTTTTCAAGTTATAATAAAGGAATACAAAGTCCCACTGATGATATTGGTGTTTGGATTTCAGGGTTTTTTGGAAGCGGTAAATCTCACTTTTTAAAAATTTTATCATATATTCTAGATAGTAATCTTAAAGTTCATGGAAGAAAACCAATTGATTTTTTCAAGGAAGATGGAAAAATCAAAGATTCAATGGTTATTGGAGATATGGAAGCTGCAACAAATGTTAGTTCTGATGTAGTTTTATTTAATATAGATTCTAAATCATCATCACAATCAAGTTCAAATAAAGATGATATTTTAAATGTATTTGTAAAAGTTTTTAATGAAATGCAAGGCTATTGCGGAGGAATGCCATTTTTAGCAGATTTTGAAAAAAAATTAGATGCAAAAAATAAATTTGAAGAATTTAAAACAGAATTTGAAAATATCAATGGAATGGATTGGGAAGAATCAAGAGATGAATTCTACTTTATAAGTGATGATATTATACAAAGTGTTGTAAATATTGGATTCATGAGTGAAAACGAAGCTAACAATTGGGCTTCAAAAGCAGAAGAAAACTTTAAGTATTCAATTGAAGATTTTGCAAATGAAGTAAATGAATACTGTATCAATAAAGGAAATAATCATCATGTAATATTTTTAGTAGATGAAGTTGGACAATATATAGCAGATGATACTAAATTAATGCTAAACTTACAAACTATAGTTGAAGAATTAGGAATTAAATGTCATGGAAAGGCTTGGGTTGTTGTTACAAGCCAACAAAACATTGATGACATCACCAGAGACATAAAAGGAATGGATTTTTCTAAAATTCAAGGAAGATTTAAAACACGTTTATCCCTATCCTCTTCAAATGTAGATGAAGTAATTAGAAGACGGATTCTAGCAAAAACTGATGTTGCCCAAAAAACTTTAGAAGCAGAATATCCAAGCTTTGAGCCTATTTTAAAAAATATTTTAACTTTTGAAAAATCTGCAGAAATGAAAACATATGAAAATGCAAGAGACTTTGCAAATATCTATCCATTTGTTCCTTATCAATTCAATCGTGTTCAGGATGTTTTAACATCAATAAGAGAACATTCCTCATCAGGAAAGCATATGGCTGATGGTGAGCGTTCAATGCTTGCACTCTTCCAAGAATCTGCAATTGAAATTAAAAATGGTTCTGAGGGCCAATTAGTTCCATTCAATATATTTTATAATGCTATTGAACAATTTATTGATCATACTAACAGTCAGGTAATTAATAAAGCACGGGACAATAAGGAATTGTATCCTTTTGATGTTGAAGTTTTAAAAGTACTTTTCATGATTAAATATGTAAAAGAAATTAAATCTACATCTAAAAATTTAACCACATTGTTAATTTCTAACATTAATGAAGACAGACTGGAGTTACAAAATAAAGTAGATAAATCATTATCCAGATTACTTGAACAAACTTTAATCCAAAAAAATGGGGAGGTTTATTCATTTTTAACAAATGAAGAACAAGACATTAATCGTGAAATTAAAAATCAGATAGTTGATAATGGTGAAGTTTTAGATAATGCTGCAAATAGGATTTTCCAAGAAATTTACCCTAAAAACAAATATCGTTATAGCAATAGATATAATTTCCAATTTAATCAATCAATTGATAATAAAAAGATTAATAATAGAGAATTTGATATTGGAATGAGAATAATTACTCCGTTTTATACATCAGATTTAAGTGATTGCTCTCAAGTTACTTTTGAAGAAAGTAATATGCATAATATTTTAAAAGGATTATCAGAATCTAACAATGAAGTTGTTGTACATTTACTTTCTGATTTAACAGTATTTGATGAAATAAAAGAAGCACTGCAAATTCAAAAATATTTAACTAAAAAAAGTGCAGAAATGAAGGTTGAACTCAGAAGCAGAAAACAAGAGGAATATAATGATAAAATAGAAAGAATCAAATTATTCCTTGAATCTTCTATTAAAGATGCAATAATTTATATTAAAGGAGATAAAGTTGATATTGCTGAAAAAAATGTTGAATCAAGACTTGATGAATCAATGGGCAAGTTAGTTGATAAAGTTTATAATAAATTAAGTTATATGGACTTTGCACCTGATAAAAGTGATATTAAAAAAGAATTAACAAACGAATATCAGCAGACACTGATAGCTAGTGAAACAAAAGCTATGAATGCAGTAAATGATATGGACAATTATATTTCAGATCAGTCAAAACTACATAATACTCTTACACTAAAAAGTCTAATAAACAGATATTCAAAAGCTCCTTATGGTTTTGTCAATTTGGATGTGCAATGGTTACTTGCTTCATTATTTGCACAAAAAAGAATTGTCTTAACAATTAATAGTGATGAAATTTCTTTAAGAAATACTGATGCTTCCAAAATTTTAGATTATTTAACAAAAAATGAATACTTAGAAAAACTATTAGTATCTGAAAAAGAAGTTATTGATAGTAGTAAAATTAGGAAAGTTAAAGAAGTTTTAAAAGAGGTTTACAGTTTGAATTTAACTCATGATAATGATGAAAGAATCATGGATGAATTTAAACGTGTTAATACATCTAAAATTGAAGAAATTGATAAATGTCTTTTAGAATTTAGAATATCAACTAAATATCCTGGCAAATCAATATTGGAAGAGTCAAAAGAATTATTTAATGATGCTAACAATAAGAAAAGCACATTGCAATTCTATAACTATGTGTCTGATAATGATGAAGAATTTTTGGATTTGGCTGATGATTTAGATCCTGTTTTAGCATTCTTTAATGGAAGTCAAAAAGCTATTTTCGATGAATCCTGTGAAGTATATAAAGTTTATGAAGAAAATATTAACTTAATCAATGATTCTGATTTATCAGATGTTGCATCTGAAATTGACAGAATTATTTCAATGCCAAACCCTTATTCAAATATTAGAAAACTACCTGAATTAAACAATAAATTCACTACACATTTTGATGAAATATTAGAAGATAAAAAAACAATTATTTTAAATGGAATAAAGGAAGATTATGAAAGTATCAAATTAATACTAAATACTGATGAGTTGAAGGCTAAATTTGAAAATAAATTTATATCTAAATTTGATTCACTTAAAAATAAATTGGATTCAGAAAAAAATATTGCTATTATTGATGGAATCACAATGGAATCAGAAAATCTTAAAAACAATTGCATCCATGAAATTGATTTATTTATAAATAAACCAGTATCTCCACAACCACCAATTAAGATTCCTGTGGAAGTGGATGTGGACATTAAAACAATAACATTATCACCTAAGGTTAAAATCGAATCTGAAGATCAAATTGATGAATTCTTACAAAAAGTAAAAACAGAACTTAAAAATAAATTAGAAAATGCAGATATTATTAATTTAAAACTATGAGGTTATTTAAATGTCAGAATCAATAACTAAATGTTTAAATGAATGGAATGTAACAATTGAAGCATTAGGTCAAGGAAAACAATCAATTTTAATTAGAAAATATGGTACAAATGTTGATGAATTTCTTTTATTTCCAACAGTAAGTTATGCCCTTAAAGATAATTATTTAGACAGTTTCCAAGAAGATTATAAAGATTTTGTTAGAGAAAATGCACTTCCAAATAAAAAGGATTCTAAATTTGAAGTAAAATATTATGCAAAAGTTGAAAAAGTTGTGGAAAAACCCTCAACTAGAATTGGTTCTTTAAATAATTATCATATCTGGACAAGAAACCATGTAAAATCATACTTAGGTAATTCAAAGGCACAAGTTTGGATTTTAAGAGTATATGAACTTGAAAGTCCCCAATATTTAAACAGAACCCGTGGAATGAGATATGCTAATGTAGATATGGAAGTTAAATTGGATAATTTAAAACCTGTATTGTCTGATAGTGAATTTGAAAGTATTTTAAAAGGGATTTAAATGAATCTTGAAGAAATTGAAAACCGGATAAATTCAATTATTGATGAGGCATATCATCGCCAAATTGTCTTTTGGTATGATGAAAATCAGGAATTTATAGAAGATATTAATAATATTCAATTAAATAATGCTAAGCTACATATCTTGAAAGACAATAATTTGATTAAAACTAAATATCAAATCGAATTTGAAGATAAAAATTCTAATTATCTTGTTTATGCTCCATTCTCCCAACCTGATGATAATGAAAATTATTTAGCGGATTTAACCCATTATGCAGTTCCATTTTCTGCTGATAAGATTGAAATGATCGGACAAGAATTAGGGATTTCTCCTGAGTTTTATCATTTACTTAAGAAGTATTCTTTATTTTGGAATGCTAAATCAAGAGTTAATGCATTTAAAGATTTGAATGTTTCTTTTACTGAATTAAATATTAAACAAGCTATTTTAGCAGTTTTATCTAATCAGAAAACTTTAAATTTTGATTATATTGTTCGTGAAGTGATTATCAATAATTTTAATGAAGAAAATGAAATTATAAAAAACTTTGAAAAATATAATATCTTAGAAGATTTCTGGGAGTTAATTTCAAGGAAATTTAAATACTCAGAAGACAATCCATCTGTGAAAAGACTTGTTAGATTCTTAATTTTAAATTATACTGCAAATTCATATCAAGGATCAACTCCAAAATCATGGGATGAATATTTAGTTTCTGATAAAAACAATGCTTCCATATTTATTAGTGAATTTATGAATAATGCAAATTATTCTGAATATTATGATAGGATAGCTAGAGAATTAGAATCAAAACTTAATATTACAAGCTTAAGTAAAACAAACATTGATTCTTATATAAATTGTGATTCATTTGAAAGATTCGATGAAAATATAATTAATCATTACACTGAATTATTATTTGAAACTAAAGTGGACTTAGGTGCTGAATTTAAAGAGATTTTAGAAAACAGAAAGAAAACTCATTTTTATTTAAAATATGAGGATAATTATGAAGTTTTAAAATATGCAAATTTATTTATTTCTTTAATTAATGAGTTTATGCGAAGTGAACTTCCAGAAAAACCTGAAGAAATTATTAAAGAATATTCTGAAAAATGGGTTTACTTAGATTCATATTATAGGAAATTTTATTATTTCTATGATAAATTAGATGATACTGAGTATCTTGAAGATTTAAGGCAATTAGCTGAAAACTTATATGTAAACCGTTTTTTAAGTGTAATTAATCCTAAATTCACTAAAAAATTAGCTGAAAAACCAATTTCTGAGTTAGACATTCCAAAACAATGGAAGTTCTTCAAACAACATATTCCAACTTCAATTAGAAAACATAAAACTGCAGTTATTATTTCAGATGCATTTAGATATGGCTGTGCAGTTGAATTATTCGCAGAACTTGAAAAAGATCCAACAAGAACTCCTGAGATTAAACCAATGTTATCTACTATTCCATCATATACTGCATTAGGTATGGCATCACTTTTACCTAATAAAGAAATTGTTTATGAAGGTGATGCAATATTAGTTGATGGAATGAATTGCAGGTCAACTGATGAGAGGAATAATATTTTAAGTTCAAATGTTAATGAAGTAATTGCCATATCTTACGAAGATGTGGATAAATTAAAATCTAAGGAATTTAAAGAATTAACAAAAGGATTAAACTTAATTTATATTTATCACAATAAAATTGATGCTAGAGGAGACCATGCTCCTTCTGAAAATGAAGTGTTTAATGCTGCTCAAGAAACAATTGAAGATTTAGAAGTATTAATTAAAAGATTAAGAAATCAAGGTAATTTTGCTAAAATCTTTATTACAGCAGACCATGGATTTATTTATAAACGTGACAAATTAAAAGAGCATGATAAAGTTAATTTAGATAAATTCCCAGAAAAAAAACATAAACGTTTTATTTTATCTGAAAAACCTTTAAAAATAGATGGTGCAGTTTCCTTATCTATGGAATATCTAAACATGGATAGATATGTTAATGTTCCGATAGGTGCAGATGTATTTAAAGCACAAGGTGCTGGACTTAATTTTGTTCATGGCGGAGCTAGTTTAGAAGAATGTATTGTTCCATTGCTGGAAGTTAAAGCAGGAAAAGGTGCTAAAAACCAAAGGACTGTAGAACTTCAATTAATTTCAACTAAAAATACTATTACAAATTATGATGTAATGTTAACATTTTTCCAAAAAGAAAATGTTTCACAAGATGTTTTACCATTGGAAGCTTCAGTTTACTTCATTGATGATGAAAATAATAAAATATCTGGTGAACAAATAATCTTTGCTGATAAAAACTCTGATTCAGCAGAAGATAGGGAATTTAAAGAAAAATTCAGATTGTTACAAAAACAATATGATAAATCTAAAAATTATTATTTAATTATTAGAGATTTAAAAGAGGATGTTGAAGTTGATAGAATTCCATTTACAATAGATATGGCTTTCCAAGATGGATTTGATTTTTTTTAGGAGTGATATTCAATGACTGAAGAATATGATTTACAAGATGATTTGAATACAAAGTTAAAACATTACTTTGAGGGTAAAATTGTAAGAAAAGATTTGACAAAAAGAGTTAAAGAAGGTGCTAATGTACCGGTTTATGTTTTAGAATATTTATTGGGTAAATATTGTTCTCAGGATGATGCATTAGTTGAACAAGGGGTGCAAACTGTTAAAAATATTCTTGCAAATAATTATGTAAGACCTGATGAGGCACAAAAGATTTTATCTAAATTAAAGGAATTAGGTTCTTATTCAATCATTGATGTTGTAACTGTGAAATTAGATTATAAAACAGATACATATTATGCGTCATTTTCTAATTTAGGTCTTAATGATATTCCAATTAATCCAGAGTTCCCACAAAGATATGAAAGACTTTTGGGAGGAAATCTTTGGTGCATGGTAAATTTAGAATACGATTTTGATGAAGCGGATTTTAGATCACAAACTATTAAAATTAGGAATTTACAACCAATACAATTACCGAATATTGATTTAGATGACATATTATCAAATAGAAAAAATTTCACTAAAGAAGAATGGATTGATATTCTTTTAAGGTCTTGTGGTATGGAACCAACACAATTTGATAAGCGGGTTAAATGGTTATTAATAGCTAGATTAATTCCTTTAGTTGAAAATAACTTTAACTTATGTGAATTGGGTCCTAGAGGAACTGGTAAATCACATATTTATAAAGAAATCTCACCAAATTCCATATTAGTTTCTGGAGGTCAGACAACTGTAGCAAACTTGTTTTATAATATGCGTGATAAACAAATAGGTCTTGTTGGAATGTGGGACTGTGTTGCTTTTGACGAAGTGGCAGGAATTAAATTCAAAGACCAAGATGGAATAGCTATTATGAAAGATTTTATGGCATCAGGTTCGTTTTCACGTGGTAAAGAAGAAAAGAATGCAAATGCATCTATGGTGTTTGTTGGAAATATTAATCAGAGTGTTGAATCATTATTAAAGACTTCTAGTTTATTTGATCCATTTCCTTCAGAGATGGGTACTGATACAGCTTTCTTTGATAGGATGCATTGTTATATTCCAGGTTGGGAAATACCTAAATATAGGCCTGAGTTTTTTACAGATGATTTTGGATTTATTACAGACTATTTGTCTGAATTTTTCCGTGAAATGAGAAAACGTTCATTTACTGATGCATATCAAGAATATTTCAGATTAGGTCGTGATTTAAACCAAAGAGATACAATTGCTGTAAATCGTATGGTATCTGGACTTGTTAAATTAGTATATCCTGATGGTAACTTTGATAAAGAAGATATTCGTGAAATATTAACATTTGCACTTGAATCTAGAAGAAGAGTAAAAGAACAACTTAAAAAAATTGGTGGAATGGAATTTTATGATGTAAACTTCTCATATATTGATTTAGAAGAAAATAGAGATTGTCCAGTAGGTGTTAAAGAACAAGCCAGCAGCACTTTGATTCCAGAAGGTGACTTAAAACCAGGACATTTGTATTCTGTTGGACCATCTGAAAATGGAAAACTTGGTGTTTATAAATTTGAAACGGAAATGATGAAAGGTAGTGGTAAATTTACACCAAATGGAATAGGTTCTAAAAAAGATGTAAATGAAGCAGTTAAAATAGCTTACCAATATTTCAAGTCAAATGCAGGTTCAATTAGTGGACAGATTTCATACAAGGATAAAGATTATGTAATGCAGGTTAAAGATTTACATGGAGTTGGCATGACAAGATATTTAACTTTAGCTACTTTTATAGCATTATGCAGTGTTGCAACAAATCGTAAAGTTTTACCTTCACTAGCTATATTGGGTAACTTCTCTTTAGGTGGAACTGTTGATAAAATACAAAATTTAGCAAATACATTACAAGTTTGTTTAGATAATGGTGCTAAAAAATTATTAATTCCAATGAGTTCTTATGCAGATATTGGATTAGTGCCTTCAGATTTGCTTGTTAAATTTACATTGATTCCATATAATACGCCTGAAGAAGCTGTAATGAAAGCATTTGGAATTGAATAAGTGTATTATGATTTAAAATC
>OGWZ01001846.1_pt1 | contig 18308 bp, 13 predicted proteins | sample 1576141 | NCBI WGS metagenome assembly OGWZ01 (sample SAMEA3541512, study PRJEB24748) | human gut metagenome | biome: human gut; feature: human-associated habitat; material: faeces | place: China | collected 2012
TGGGCTATGTGCTTCTGCCCCTTCGGGGCGTGCTATTTATGAGTTTTGACACACCCTCCCACGCCCCACAATTACAACCACAAACAAAATCCGCTTAATCCGTTGTTTTTCTATTTATACAACGTTTTAAGCAGATTAAGCGGTTTTTTCATTATTGCTATTCGGCAAACAATTACATGGCATAACTTTTAATTGAAATCGGCAAACAACATCACTTATCCCGAACTGGGGTATAATACTGATTAGATATGGTTTCTGGTCTCATCACTATCTTGGATCTAAATATAAACCTTCTCGGCAAACTATATTCTTTAAGGTTTCACAATTTAATGAGCAAAAAACATTGAGGTAATAATCATATCCAAATTTAATATGTAATTTATGCTCTTTATTGCATAATACAACATATATATATTCCCTCAAAGACAAACGTATTATGTCTGCAATCTTTGAGATATGAATTCTTCGTTTTTTTTCTAATAATGGCAAAGATTTTAATAATTCAGAATCAATGTCATAAAACTTAGAAGATTTAATACTACTTGTAATATATTCCTTATCTGCCTCTAAATATTGTATTGTCATATACTTACAGTTCATCGCTTTCATAATAGACAGTATAACAGAGACATAACGCTGTTCTACTCTTAAATATTCTTCAAGAGTAAATAATTTACCATCGAATTTCTTACCAACATCCCACATACTTGTCCATTCATCTGTAGTATATATACCATTAGAATCATATTTTTGAGGACTGTATTTTACTATCTCATGCCAATTCATTTTATAAAAATCTTTAAGTTGTCAAACAAATTTCACTGCCAAAGTTTTGATTTGGCAGTGAAAGTATTAAATTAATTAATGGTTCACTTCCTCGATATTGCCGTTGCCGTCCACTACGAGACGGTTACTGCCAAGATGGTCCTTCACATAAAACAGTAATAGTATTTGGGCTTAAGACGTTTGGCTATTGGTTTCGCCATGCTCATAAGGTGTGGATTAGGTTTAACATATCGCAAATATAGCGAAATAATGTATAGGGTGTATGCGGAAAGACCACCCTTTTAACAAAGATTATACAATAAAGGGAGAAGCCTCTAATACTAAAATATCTTAAAATCTTTTCATTTTTTCACCTTTTTATTTTTTTACGTTCATATTTTCGCTATATTTGCCCCGACCAAACACAAAAACGTTAAATTAAAACCACAACCACTATGAAAACCTTAAAACTCGGAATGCGTGACGCCGCAGTAAAGATACTACAAACAGAACTCAACCGTATTGGTAACAAGCTAACCGCTGACGGAGCATTCGGCCCCGGCACACTCGCCGCTGTAAAGGCATTCCAGCAAAGTCTACAACTCGTAGCTGACGGCATCGTCGGTTACTCTACATGGCAGGCGCTCTTCTTCCATCAGCGCCCGGCAGCAGCACGACTCACCGAAGACGACTTCCGATTAGCCGCTCTCCTGCTCGACTGCGAGACAGCAGCGCTCAAGTCGGTGCAGAAAGTGGAGACAGCCGGACGCGGAGGATTCCTCGCCGCAGGCAAGCCGCAACTACTCTTTGAAGGTCATATCTTCTGGCGACAGCTACAGTTGCGCAAAATAGATCCTGCCAAATACCAGGCAGCAAACGCCTCCATACTCTACCCGAAGTGGACAAAGACCCACTACAAAGGTGGCATCGGCGAATACGCACGCCTCGAGCAGGCACGCAAGATAAACGCTGACGCAGCCAACGCTTCGGCAAGTTGGGGACTGTTCCAGATTATGGGCTTCCAGTATCAGCTCTGCGGATTCAAAACCGTAGCGCAGTTCGTAAGCGCTATGTGCCAGAGCGAACGCAGTCAGTTGCTCGCCTTCTGCCGATTCATAACAAATAACCCGCAGATGCACGCCGCACTACAAGCAAAGAAGTGGGCTACCTTCGCACGACTGTACAACGGAAGCGAATACGCCAAGAACCAGTACGACACAAAGCTGCTCAACGCTTACAAGGCGTACGCAGCTAAGTAAGACTCTCATAACAAACACCCTAACAACACGACACAAAAAACATTAACACAAACAGACTTGGCAAGAATTTATATGGTTCAATCTTGTCAATAGGTCTAAGCAAAGAACCTATCACTTTTAAAACTTAAACCTATGGATGTAGCAAAAAAAACAACTACCCCAGTTCGGGATAAAATAGTGATAGGTTGTATGTGAAAAACAAATACGTAAGCCATTCTCCCATGCCATCAGACATGGGCTGTATATAAAGAATCGAAAGAGATTATTCTGTCTTTAGAACAAAGAAAGCTGCTATGTATCTTCGATGCAGTATCCCAGTAATGCCATTGGCTTGTTGTCAAAGAAACAATATGCTCCCAAGGCAGAAATAAGGTTCATGATAAAGTTGCTTACATACCTATGGCGTGAGTGTACAATCTGTGCCGTATTCTTCAGCATGTCGTTAATGGTTTCGATAATGTATCTCTTGCGCAGCATCATTCTGTCATAGAACGGCATAAGCTTGTTTTTCATGTTTACGCGCAGTGGCAATTCCCTTGAACACCTTGTTGGCGTATCTCCTGAGATTGTGGCATACGGGTATCATCGTGGAATCAACGAATGTTATGCCGGTACATCTTCCGAAAGCTCCCAGATTAAGGAAAAACATGAGCTGGAAAAACACGCGGCTTTCCAACTCTACGAAGCGGTTATACGACACAGCTCTCGGGAAATATGACTTCATCGTACCCTTAATGAAGAACAGGTAGTAGTGCTTGAAAGCGGAATGTACCAAAATGAAAATACAACAAAATGGTCATGATTTCACTGTCGGACAACGATACATGACGACGTCTACGCTTGACTCCGCTATTGTCTTCAAGTAGATTTCCTGCATTTTCTGCATCAAAATGTTTGCAAAACTCGTCTATTATACAAAATAATTCTGTAACTTTGTAATCGGTAGTCGTATCAAATATATTTATAACTGTTTGAAAATCACCTATAAAGGTACAAAACATTTATGAGACCACCAACTTTTTACAGACTATTTCTTATCCCGAACTGGGGTATATAAATAAATTAGATAACTTACTTAGTCGAAAGATTTAGCATAAGATTTAGCATGATTTTTATCCTTTGCTCTACCAACTGAGATTTGGCACCAACTGTATACACACAAAAAGGAAGTGTGTAAAAATGGGAGTTCTTGCTAAGCATGGATACGTTCTCTTGTGTTCTGCTATAATTTTGTTTTCTTCGTTTATTGGCTCTTTTCTTCTCTCTGTGAATGCACATATAGCAAATATACTTGGTTATAAGGGCGTTTAGGCTACTTTTTTGAGGTTCAATTGGGTATTTTTCAAGTATTATTACTATATTTGCGTTACAAATCAAAGTATTGTAATTCACGAGCAAATCAAAACGTATGGAATCGCAAAAGATTAACAGGCTAAAAGTCGTGTTAGTTGAGAATGGCAAGACTGGGAAATAGTTGGCAGAACTGGTTGGAAAGAACGAAGCGATCGTTTCCCGATGGTGTTCCACACAAGATGCAACCCTCTCTTGATATGCTTGTGAAAATTGCAGCACTTTTGAATATGGAACCTCGCCAATTTATCAATGGCGGCAATAATGATTGAATAAGATAAAGTACCTGTTAACTATACGATATTCTGTATTATATAATGATAACCAAGGACAACATAAAGAAGTTGCTTTCTGCTTTGAACTTTGAGCAGGATGGCGATATGTTCACAAAATCATATGAAGGTGTACGCTCTCTTCTAAAGGTAGATGTGAGGAACGAACATTTCTATTACAAAGAGATTGGTATAACAGTAGGCCGTGAGACAACAAGTAATTTTTCTGAGCCAGAGAATTTTGTTGTTTTCGAGTGTATTGATCGCCTACTTACGATGGGATATAAGCCTGAGCATATAGAATTAGAACCTGCATGGAAACTCGGACATACGCAAAAAGGAGGCTATGCTGATATTTGGATACGTACCCATAATAGCCTATCAGGCGAAATCGCCTCTGACAAAGAGTCTTTGTTAATAATCGAGTGCAAGAAACCTGATGAATTTGACGGAGCTTGGCGAGATACTCTAGAGGATGGAGCACAGTTATTCAGTTACTTTCAGCAGGAACAAGCGACTAAGTTTCTATGTCTATACACATCTGACTTTGATGGAGAAGGGACAAAGCCTGAATATTATCTGATTAACGTGCAAGATAACGAAGAGTTGTTGAAAAACAACTCAGAACTGCTTACCTATAAAGAAGCAAAGAACAACAAGCAACTGTTCCGTGTATGGCATGACACTTATCAATGCGATGCCGCTACACGAGGGTTGTTTGAACCTGACATTCAGCCTTACATTATCGGTAAAAACAAATTTTCTGTCAAGGATCTTGTCTCAATAAACAACGAGGAGATAAAAAAGAAATATAACGAGTTTGCCACAATTCTTCGCCGACACAATGTTGGAGCAAAGGAGAATGCTTTTGACAAACTTGTCAATCTGTTCCTTGCAAAAGTAGTTGACGAAACGAACAATCCGGACGACCTGCATTTCTATTGGAAAGGTGCAGCCTATGATGATGATTTCTCTTTGCAAGACCGCTTGCAGAGACTTTATCGAGATGGAATGGAGAAATTCTTGAACGAGACTGTCACCTACATCGAAAACGATCAAATAGAGAAGGCTTTCCGTTGGTACAAGAAAGATCCAGACGCAACGATGAAGACGGTAATGGAGTATTTCCGTGCACTTAAGTTCTATTCTGATAACGATTTTTCATTTATCAGCGTCCATAACGAACGCCTATTCAAGGAAAACGCAAAAATTCTGCGAGAAGTGCTGCTGATGCTCCAAAATATCAAACTGAGATCTACGGCAGAAGATGGAAAAGAAACAGAGACGAACCAATTTTTAGGTGACCTTTTCGAAGGCTTCCTAACAAAGGGTGTGAAGCAAAGCGAAGGACAGTATTTCACGCCCATGCCGATTGTGCGCTTTATCGTTTCTTCTCTTCCTCTAGAGCATATAGTGAGCCAAAACGAAAGAGTACCGTCGTGCATTGATTATGCTTGCGGTGCCGGACACTTCCTTACTGAGTACGCTGTGAGAATCAAGGAATTTGTAGACAAATACCGTCCGGATACGGATATCCGTGAGTATTACAAACATATCACGGGTATAGAGAAAGAATATCGCTTGTCTAAAGTCTCAAAGGTTTCCGCATTTATGTATGGGCACGATGAGACGAATATCATATATGCTGATGCTTTGCAGCCACATGCAGCTTTGCAACCAAACAGTTATGATGTGTTGGTTGCCAATCCGCCATACGCTGTAACTGGGTTTCTGGAAACACTAAGTGACAATGATCGTGCCGCGTTTGCCTTATTTGACAACAATATCAACACCGCAAAGAACAATGCCATAGAGACTTTCTTTATGGAACGTTCGGCACAGCTCATGCGCACTGGCGGAGTTGCCGGTATTGTGTTGCCAGTTTCTGTACTCAACAAAGGTGGAATATATGCCTGTGCCAGAGAAATCATCTTGGAAAACTTCGATATTGTTTCTCTTACAGAGTTCGGTAGCGGTACATTCGGAAAGACAGGAACGAATACCGTTGTTTTATTTTTGCGCAGGAAAGAAACCAACACTCCCGCAGCGGAGCATTATCGTAACCGTGTCAAGACTTGGTTTGCTACAGGCGACAATGCAGAAGACATCTATCAGGATGGACACCTTCTGCAAGCCTATTGCGACCATTGCGGATATGGCTTGGAAGATTATCGCATATTCCTTAAAGATGGCATCATCAGTGAAACCTTGTCTGAGACAGAAGTGTTCAAGGCTTATCGTGAATCGTTTGACAGCACCGACCGCAATGCGATGAAAGGAGTATTCGATGCGGCAAAAAATATACGCAACCGTTTCCGCACAAGAAGCAAGACACAAACTTTCCGCAGACAGAATGATGCTTGGAAGAAAACGGAGAAAGAAAAGGCTTTGCTCAATTTCATTATTTCCATAGAACAGGAGAAGGTATATATTTTCTTACTGGCATTTACTATTGATACACCTGTACTCATTGTGAAGTCTCCAATGTCAAAAAAAGAAGAATCAAACAAAGAAATAAAGAAATTTTTAGGTTATGAATGGAGCGAAAGAAACGGGAATGAGGGTATACAGTATTTGCATCTGAAAAAGAAGAGTGTAAAGAGTGAAGATGAAGGAGACGATGACGATACAGTGCTGCAAATTCGTGGGATTAGTGGGATTCAAACTCCGCTATTTAATCCCTCAAATCTCAATGATTTGGAAAAGATAAACACGCTTATCCGCAAGAACTTTTTGAGTGAGAATATAACTATTCCTGAAATTTTAACTCCCTATGTTCATCAAGCAAAATTTGTAGATATGATTGACTTTAAACAAACAGCATTTGACAAATCAATCAATACGAATATATCAAGTGAAATTGAGACAGAAGAAAGTTATAAAGAAGGAATTGAATTGGTAACAATATCATCTCTTTGTAAGGAAATCTTTGCTGGTGGAGATAAGCCAATTGACACAACTGACGAAATAACTCCTACAAACAAAGTTCCTGTTTATGCAAATGGAGTTGAAAAAGATGGATTGGTCGGATACACAAGCCGTGCGAGAGTAACAGAACAAGCTATAACAGTTTCAGCACGTGGCACTCTTGGATATTGTGTTATTAGAGAGACTCCATTTTTCCCAATTGTAAGATTAATAACTGTAATTCCTGATACATCTAAGATTAGTATTGACTATCTTAAATTGGTCATTGATAGTTTGAATGTCAAGAATACAGGTGGAACAACTCCCCAGCTAACAGTACCGGAATTTCAAAAGCACAAAATTCCGCTGCCTAATCCAGAAGTTTATCCATCATTACAAGACGATATTGTTAATGAATGCGAGACGGTTGACAGAGAAGTGGAAGAAGCCCACAAAGTGATAGCTAAAGCAAAAGAACAGATAGAACAGATTATTTCTAAAATAAATGGTACCCCAAAAACACTACGAACGATTGCACCATTTGCAACGGATAGAATAGATTTTGGCAAAATTTCGATGAGCGATTACATTACAACTGATAATATGCTTCAAGATTTTGAGGGTATACGCCAATATGACGGAGATCCACAAACAGGTAATGTTATGGAGTATAAATGTGGAGACATTCTGATGTCAAACATTCGTCCCTATTTAAAGAAAATATGGCTTGCAGACCGTGATGGTGGTTGCAACTCTGACGTAATGGTGTTTCGTCCCACATCAGAAGTCCTTCCTGAGTTTGCCTATTATATGCTCAGTCGGCAAACATTTATTGACTATGTGATGAGTGATGTTAAAGGGATGAAGATGCCACGAGGTAACAAGGATAATATAATTCGTTATACGATTCCTGTACCACTGTTGGAAATACAGCATCAAATTGTGAAGGAAATCTCTGCACACAAGACAAAGATTGCCGAAGCCAAAGTCATCATCAGCAGTAGCGCAGAGCGCAAGCAAGCGATTTTGGATAAATACTTAAAATAATAATATTATGGGTGAACGGTCAAAAAGATAGGTTCATCCGACATTTCGAGTGATACGACAATCATGCAATGCGTGTAGTTTCAGTTTGAAGTATTCTTCATCTCTGAAGCCATACGCATTGCGTTCTACCACGTATTTTGCAAAACGATGTGTATATGAGCAACATATAGTAGCGAATGGTATCTTCTCCTGGTGGTCGTAATCGCAACCATAGCATTTGCACTTGGGCGTTACACTTCTCATATAAGCCATCTCTTCATACTATTGCGAGTTCTATTGGATAGATAATACCCCAGTTCGGGATAAGAAATAGTCTGTAAAAAAGTTGGTGGTCTCATAAATATTCTATACCTTTATAGTTGGGATTCAAATAGTTACAAATATATTTATATATGACTACCGATTACAAAATTACAGAATTAGTATGGACACAACAACCAAGAAAATGTCAAGACAATTATCGACGCCCTCAAGCAAAAGAAGATTGCAGCAAGCGCCGTCGAAGTATAAAAGTTGCAACCTTCGCATTCATAGTTTTTAAATAATAGTTACAAAAAATGCTGCCCGGCAAGTTTGCCAGGCAGCATTTTTTGTTATCCGTAGCAGAAAGTTTCCGCTACTAATAAATCTTTACTTCGCAACCTTCAGCGCTCCCTTCTCGCCCATCACTACATACACGCCCTTCGGCATATTCTTGCCGCAGAACTCGCCGTATGTCATCGTGCCGAGCTGTGTGCCTACCGAAGAGAACACCTTCACCACGTCATCCGCAGCCATCTGCATTGCGTCCTCTGTCACATCGCCGATAGTGCTCCAAGCGCTGAGGTCTACTGTCTGCCAGTCGCTCCACTTCGAAAGCACGTTGCCAGCAACAGCACACACACGCCACTGGTATGTAGCCCCAGCGTTCAGACCCTCAAACTTATAAGATGTCGACTTGATGTCTGAGAAGCGCTGCGCCGAAGCCTTCATCACAGCCTTCTCAGCCACGCCCATGCTCTGGAAGTCCTCAGCCGAGAAGTCGCCGTCGTAGATGCCGATAGAGAACACGTAGCCACGCTTCTTCGGCTGCACCTTCACCTTATAGTCGTCCATGTTAGCGTTCGCAAGCACCACGGTTGTCAGCGTGCCGTCCACGCCCACCGTCTGCTCCGAGATAACGCTGCCTTCCTTGTCGAGCAGCGACACCGTAGCCTCAGCAGCATCGCTGCCATAAGCGCTCGCCGAGAGTCTTACCGTAACGCTCGTAGCCGAGTGGTCGGTGATGAGCGGCGAAGTGAGGTTGCCCTGCTTCTTCGACGAACCGAGCTTTGCGCAGCCCGGACACTCGAATACCTTCTCGCCCGTCCAGCCAACGTTCTGCATCTTGCTGTCAAGCGCTCCGGAGATGTCGATTGTGCCGTCGGCTGTGAGGTTAGCGCCCCATGTGCTCAGATCCTCGCTCAGCATAAGCGCCTCGTCAGCAGAACCTTGAGCGCTCTTCTCGCGCAGCTCTATGGTATAGCTCTCCGCATTCTCCACGGCGTTCCAGCCACCCGTGAACGAAGTCTCTGCCATGTCTACCAGCTTCGGCTGCGGCGCCGAAAGCGAGAGTCCGCCCATGAACGTGAACGAGATCTTGCCGTTCTTCTCAGCAATCTCCGTCACCGACTTGCCCAAGAACTTGCGTCCGTCGCTGTTAGTGTTGAAGAGCGTAGCGGCAGGCTTCGATGTGTCAGTCAGCTCCGTAGAACGTGTTGTGCCAGGCCATGTGTCGCCCGTCACGGTCTCCGGCGTCAGCTTGTTGTCAGCCGGCACAACGGTGAAGCGCTGGTGGTTGTACGCATTGTTCACAGCGTTGTTCTCCCATACATCCTGGTTGTAGTCCATGTGAATCACGAGCATACCGTGGTTAGGCAGCGACTTGTCGGTGCCCTGCAGCTGGCGGTTCTCGAAGATGTAATACTCGTTCTTGTTCTTCTCGTTGAACACCACGTACGACTCCTCTGCCTCGTCCAGCGGCTTCATGTCCTTCACGTAGCACGGCTCGCTGAGGATAGTAGGCTCGAGCCATCCGCTCACCCACTTCTCGTACGTGTTGTAGCCCACCGGCGCATAGCCGTCGCCGCCGTACGATCCGTAGTCCATCAGGTCCCAAGCGTCCATGCCGAAGCAGCCACCGTTCTTCGTGTCGTACATATCGGGTATGCCCATACAGTGACTGAACTCGTGGCAGGCGGTGCCGATGCCGCTGATGTACGTGCCCGAAGCGCCGTTCAGCTCCGACGAGCAAGCGTAGGTGTTGATGCGCACGCCGCCAAGACGCAGACTGTAACCTCCCGACTCCAGTTCCCACTCGTGCGGCCAAATGGTGTTAGCCGGAGCGCCCGAAGCCTCGCCGTAGCCGGCATAGATAACGTAAACCTGGTCGGCAGCGCCGTCGCCGTCCCAGTCATACTGCGTCATATCGAGCTTCTCCTGAGCGTAAGCCAGCTCGCAAGCCTCCTTAATCATGCCCGCCGGATCGACGTCGTTGCCGTATACGTCGTTGGCGCCGTAAGAATCCATATTCTTAGAAACCGTCACCGGTCCCACAACATCAAACTCAAGGTCGAACTTGCCGTAGCTCTGCTTGTAGAAGTAGTCGTGCACCGATCCGTTGTTGCCATAGTTCTTGTAGCCCTCCTTGTTGAAGTAGTTCTTCCACTCCTCCAGCGAGTGCTTCGACTGCATCTGCTTGTCCTTGAAGTTCACAAGAATCACCAGACCCTTGCGTTTGCCCGTTACGCCGATACCCTCGCCGCCGGTAGCGCCAGCCATAATCTCGCGCATAATCGGCTTGCCCGCAGCGTCCATAGCGTTGCGCTTCGCAAGACGCGCCATGCGATGGGCGTTGCGCTGCTTCGCACGCTCCATGCCGAGCGAGCGCACTTTCTGCGACTCTGTCGAGTAGTAGCTGAGGAACGCCTGCTCTGCCGCGCCACGGCTGCCCTCGTTGTGAGCCACCTGCGAAGAGGCTGTCAGCATGCCGCCAGCGTCGAGCGTAGCATAGCAGTAGGCACCGTCGGCACGCTGCACCAGCGGCTGACCGTCTTCGGTACTTGTGTAATGGAAATTCTCGTCGCCGCGCAACATCACAGTGAGCACGGAGCCGTCAGGCTGCTGCACCTGACGCTTCACACGCTTCGCCGGAACGGCAAAAGCAGAGGCTGCAAGCATAAACACTGCAGCGAGTGTTAGAAATCTTTTTGACATTTATTAGGTGATATTGAATTATTTACATCTTAAAAGGTGAAAACCTCGAATAGGCTGCAAATATACGAATAATATCCCGTGCGACGAAAATTTTTCAACGATAAAGCGCCTTTGTTTCACTAACTCGCTGCACTATCCCATCCAAAGGCTTCTATCGCTGAACGCACACGCGTTTTGTAAGTTCGCGAACTTTTTACGCTCTTCTACTCGCCCGGTTAAAGTTCTTTAACACCTCGAGCACCAAAATGATAGTTATTGGCTATTTTTTGTAAGGAATATACAACACGCTTCACGTTTTCTGAGTTAATTTTGCACCAGAATCAATATTCCAATTAACATTTGCAAACCTCTGGGTATGTTTCGGCTGCCCAGGCAAAAACTAAACAATTATGAAACACAACAACTCAACCCGACAAGTAAGCATGCGCATATTCCTCGTGCTTATAGTAATGATGATGTCGTCAGCATTCGTGATGGCGCAAGAAAAATACGGCTTCAAGGTAGCCGGCGTAGATGTGACGAGCGACAACTATCTCGACCTCACCGAGATTAACGGAGTGAGCGGCAAGGTGTATTTCGACCCGAACACAAGAGCCCTCACACTCGACAACGCCACCATTGAGGTAGATGGCTGTAACGCCATCTTAAACGAAACCTGCAGAGACCTGGTGATAGAGTTGCTCGGCACAAACACCATTAATGTCACCAACTCGGCTGGCATATACACGTGCGAGTCGACAGTCATTATGGGCAACAGCGGTTCAACGCTCACCTTAAAGAACGACAGATGCGCCGTGCTTTTTGAAGGCTCTCCGCTCGAAATCGTCAACTGCTGGTTGGAGGTGGAAGGCGACTGGGGCATATCCGCAAACGACAACGTGGCAGAAGAGGTGCTCACCATACGCAACTCTCACGTGGAAGCTACGGGCCCCACAGGCTCAATCTGCGACATCGCCGGTCTGGAGCTTGAGGGATGCTACATCGACATTCCGTTCAAGGCGGCATACAACGCCGATACTAAGTCGGTGGCTGTGAACGGAGAAACCGTAACCTCCAAAGTTGTGATTGAACCCAACAGCTATGGCATCTATATCGCCGACAAGCCGGTGACAACACTCAACTACAAAGACCTCACAAGCATCTACGGTGTGAGCGGCAGCGCCTCTTACGACCCCGATACAAAAACTCTCACTCTCGACAACGCCACCATCGAAAGAAACTCTACCGACGGAACGGGCATTGTGAACAAGACTGTCTCCGACTTCACCGTCAAGCTGATTGGCAATAACACCGTTACAGCCGACCTGGCAAGCATGGTGTTGAACCAGACGTCTACCATCACCGGCGACGGTTCGCTCCATCTCACGAGCAAGCGATTCTGCGGTCTCGACATGGAGAGCGCTTCCGTAACCATCGACAACACCAGTCTGTTTGTCAAGGGTGGCTATGGCATAGCAGGTTATATTGGAGCAAAGAGCGAGGTGCTCACCGTGCGCAACTCTTACGTAGAGGCAGAAGGCTTCGGCAGCGGATCTATCTCACTCATCAGCAAGCTCATCCTTGAGGACTGCGCCATCACACAGCCCGTCGGTGCGGAGTTCGACGCCGACCAAAAGGCGGTAGTCCTGAATGGCGAGTTGCTTAAGTCGAAGGTTGTGATCGAGCCTATCACCAACAGCATCGGCACCGTGACAGCCGACGTGCCCGCCCGCAAGCAAGGCATCTACAACCTTAACGGCGTAAAGCTGACCCAGCAATGGAACGACCTGCCTGCCGGCATCTACATCGTTGACGGCGTGAAGCGCGTGAAGAACTGACGCTGCTAACGAAGCAGATTCGGCTTGCTACGCAATTATCGGATTAAGCAGATTCGGTGGCGGCGGAAACAATCAATTAGCCGTAGCGGCGGTATCCTGCCGCCGCAGCAAGCTGCAGTGCTAATTATTACTATCAGACTTGGTGCTGAGGGATTCAAAACTTTCTCCTACGTTTGCAGCGTTAGCTATTCAATTTGCCAAGTCTTTTGGTTTTGACTCACGTCTTTTTTGTGTCCGATTTTTACTCTTTTACTTTTACAAGTATGTTGTTTACCATTATTTCAACTTTATAAAGAAACAGTTAAGCAGACTTTTCGGACTACATGCCGAATCCCTTCGAAAATTTCAATTCCATAAAGGTACAATTAAATGTAAAATGTTTCAATCCACGCACCCACGTAGGGTGCGACTGAGAGCACGGAGTACGTGGAAGTTTTGGCTGGTTTCAATCCACGCACCCACGTAGGGTGCGACTATTTTCCGTATAGCCGTTTTGCTGTTCGGAATGTTTCAATCCACGCACCCACGTAGGGTGCGACCGATTTGTGGGGTAACACCGCTGACTTCTTTTATGTTTCAATCCACACACCCACGTAGGGTGCGACGGCAATGCCGTGACGTAACATATACAGCTGCACTGTTTCAATCCACGCACCCACGTAGGGTGCGACTGTTGAGAGGGTTAGCGAGATTGTCAAAAGAGTTGTTTCAATCCACGCACCCACGTAGGGTGCGACAGCAGTTCCGTCATCATGTTCTTGCACGTCCCAACGTTTCAATTCACGCACCCACGTAGGGTGCGACTCTTAAGACTAACACAAAATCACAAGACGATTTGTTTCAATCCACGCACCCACGTAGGGTGCGACAAAGACCATTGCCAACTCCGATACCCATTGACATGTTCCAATCCACGCACCCACGTAGGGTGCGACGACAACGCTGTGTTCCGCGATAATTCTGGACAGGTTTCAATCCACGCACCCACGTAGGGTGCGACTATCAGTTGAAAAAGGATTATCAAGATGCATAGTTTCAATTCACGCACCCACGTAGGGTGCGACAAAATGCCACAATAGCAGAGCATATTGCGACCAGTTTCAATTCACGCACCCACGTAGGGTGCGACTCATCGTTGATGAGGACAATAATGAAGTTGTAAGTTTCAATTCACGCACCCACGTAGGGTGCGACCCACCGTGATACACATGAGTAGTATCGGAGGTAAGTTTCAATTCACGCACCCACGTAGGGTGCGACGCAGTTAGCAATACACGGAAGAACCTGCGGAATGAAAGTTTCAATTCACGCACCCACGTAGGGTGCGACGGAGAAGAGCCCAAGCCAACGTAAGTGTAGAAAGTTTCAATTCACGCACCCACGTAGGGTGCGACATCGGGCGAGCGCAATAGCGCAAGGCGTAGAGGGTTTCAATTCACGCACCCACGTAGGGTGCGACTGCTAAACGTTCGAGCGGTGTTTATGGCTTTGATGTTTCAATTCACGCACCCACGTAGGGTGCGACTTCTTTTGTACCTGCTTACTTGCCTTTTACAGAGTTTCAATTCACGCACCCACGTAGGGTGCGACACAATACCAAGTTTATGACCCTGGCAATAACTATGTTTCAATTCACGCACCCACGTAGGGTGCGACTGACTCGGTCACAAGAAAAAACTCATTGGACTGAGTTTCAATTCACGCACCCACGTAGGGTGCGACCTGTTCCTGTGCCCGAGTTTGATGCACTTGGATATGTTTCAATTCACGCACCCACGTAGGGTGCGACATAAAAAGTAGTCTCTTCGATGCGTGGAACGTTGTTTCAATTCACGCACCCACGTAGGGTGCGACGCGCCTACGCTGGAAAAGGTATTGGCTTTAACAAGTTTCAATTCACGCACCCACGTAGGGTGCGACATTATTGCCAGTTGCTTCCAAAAAGGAATCGTAAGTTTCAATTCACGCACCCACGTAGGGTGCGACTTTTCCGTAGCCAACAGCAGTCGCAAGATATTAAGTTTCAATTCACGCACCCACGTAGGGTGCGACAGTTGATGAGGTTAGTAGCTCTACTTTTGTTGGTGTTTCAATTCACGCACCCACGTAGGGTGCGACCACCACGCTTTAATATGTCTTGTATATCCTTAGATGTTTCAATTCACGCACCCACGTAGGGTGCGACGTTATCGTGTTTCAAGATAAACACATCTTTCCATGTTTCAATTCACGCACCCACGTAGGGTGCGACCGCATATTCAGCAAATGTCTGAATATCATATTACAAAAGTACATTATTTGCGAATAACATGCAAATTTTTGAATACTTATGTGAATCTTATGGGTATATAAATCTATCTATTTGATTTTCAATGAGTGCGAAAGTCGCTGTATATTATGCAATACTATACGTTCGCACCCTTTATATCAGATTATCAATTCTCCAGTGACGTCTATCCCCATGTTTTTGCCGATAGTCTCCACTTTACGTTTCCAGTTTGAGCCTAACAGATAAAATCTGATGCTGTCTTGTGATGAGTCAATAATGTTCTCTAATTGACTTTTAAGCATAATATATTGCGATTCGGTCAAGACACATTCAAATACTGAGTTTTGAACTCTCTTCCCATGGTTTAGGCAGGCTTTTGCAACATTGCGCAAACGCTTGGCTCCATTATGGGATGTGATATTCACGTCATAGGTAATCAGTACGAACATAAGCTGCTATTTGATTAAAAATACGGGATAATCGTCTATGTCTTTTCTTATAAACCTTGCCAATAACATAGACTGAACGTATGGAAGAAGACCGATGCTGACCTTCTCGTTTAAATATGGGTGTGTGATTTGTTCCTTCTTTCTGTTTTGCCAAGCAGACAGAATGGTTTTTCTTGCAGAGTCCGTCATGACTATACCATCATCTCCTTGCTTGACAAAATCTTTTATGGATATCTGTTTTCTGTTTATTAATGACAATACCAACCTGTCACCCAGGTAGGCTCTAAGCTCTTCCATCATATCCAAAGCAAGAGACGGTCTGCCAGGTCTTAGAGTGTGCATAAATCCCACGTAAGGATCAAGCCCGACTGTTTCAAGGGCTGCTGTTATATCGTTGCAGATTAACGTATATACAAAAGAGAGCATAGCGTTGACCGCGTCTTTGGGAGGTCTGCGATTTCGTCCTTCAAATTTGAAGTCTTCCTTTTGGTTCAGCAACAGGTGTGAAAACACTCCGAAATACTTTGTTGCCGCTTCTCCTTCAATGCCTCTTACTGTATCTATATTGTCCGCATTAAAGACACGGCGTTTGCATCTCTGCAAGTATTCTGCTACGCTTTCTACGTCATGGTCTTCACCATTGTCACGGATGAAACGTCGTAGGATGTTATGATAGTTTTGTATTTTTCCTCCAATGAACAGTTTGCTGATATGCAAAGCATAGTTTGGTTCATCCGAATTCTTGTATTGGGCTTTTCTTAGCAATACATTACCTTTAGTCGGACCTTGCGAACGGCTTATGTATCTTCCTTGCGGTGAAAGGAAGGTTAGGGCGACATTGTTGTCAGCGCATAATTTCATAAGACCAGGACTTGCACCCATATATCCAAAGGTGACAATTTGTTCAATGTTGTGGATGGGTATACGGAATATCTCGTTTTGTATAACGGATACTACTACATTAAGCCCGTCTTTGCTGAGATAGGCTTCAGGTGTGGTTATGTATAATGTGTTAAGTAATATCCTCATATAGGTTATTGTTTAAATAGGTTGACACTTTTACGCAATCATTCATCTCCGGCATACATATATTTATTAACGAACAGTTCTTGCAATGACGTTGTTTGTTGGCTTTTGGCAATTCACCGGATTTGAAGACTTCGTGCATTTGCTGGGCACAATGAATGGTGGTATTTCTCAACGATTCAGAAATGGATATAATCTCTCTACGTTTCACCTCATCGTAATATAGTGCTCCGTACGAGATGTTGATGCCATACATCTCTTCCATGCACATTGCCTGTGCAGCCAATTGCACCTCGTCCCTTTCATCTGGCTTATGATGTCCTCTTTTATATTCCACAGGGTATGGTTTCCAGTAACCTTCGTATCGGTTATGAGTAATGGCATCTTCTGCTGAATCAGTAGGAACAAGTTCTACGGCATCCGTTATGCCATATAGTCCCAATTCTTTTGAGGCAATATGAAGAGAGCGAAGCGTGATGACATCACCATTTTTCTGACGATAGAAGGGATTGTCTACGTTCTTGTGCAGAATCTGACCTTCTGTCGTCAGTTTGTTTTCAGCCCATTGCTGTTCGATATGTATCAAAGCCCATTGTCGGGGACAGAACATAAAGTGCTGTATCCCCGACAACATGAGCATTTCGTCTTCAGTATACATGATGTTATACTAAATCAATTCTTCAACGGTAACGCCGTTAGGAACAGAGTCCTTGTCTATCGAAACAACATAGTCGCTGAACGATCTTGGTGCGGCTTCCGTGTTCTTCTTGATTTTCACCAAGTCGAACAATTTGTTGGCTGGAGCATTGCCAAGAACCGAATCATGACGGAACACGATGAGTTTCTGTGCGCTCATCAGTCCACGTGCAGCAGAACGGTCCACGTCGAACATGTTCTTTAATGCCTCGAAGAATAGCTCCAAGTCTTCCTCCGAGAAGCCCGTTTGCTTGGCAAGACTTGCTGAGATAAAGCCATGGCAGACATAGAGCCCGTAAGGAACTGTAGCCTTGCGACCCATAGTTCGGTTGTCGCCATTTTGTTTTTCTGCTTCTTTTTCTGTAGCCACAGCCATTCGGGTGATAGAATGTTCTGCTGTTGCTATTGGATCAATAGAACGAGCAAAGGTAAACTGGATGGGGCCTCTTACCTGACCAGCATTCTTACCCGTGGACATGACCGCTCCGAATGTACGGATGTCATAATAATTCTTGCACATGAATAGACGAGCTGCTGCAGTCTTATCTTTAGCCTTCTTCACATCCTCGTCATCATGAGCCTTGTCTATCTCGCTGTTAAGAACCGCCTTCTCCTTAATGAAGATATCATAACCGTCTGACAAATCTTTTGCTACTTGAACGTAGTTGCGAACTTTGCGCTTCAGGCAAACGTCTGTTACCAAGCCCATTCCGGTCTCAGCATCAACACGAGGAAGGTTTCCTGCATCAGGATCACCGTTGGGATTACCGTCCTGTACATCAAACAGGTAAACGAAATCGATTCTGTTATTAATTTCAGCCATATTGTTTATAATTTAAATGTTATTATTTTAGTTCTTGTTTTCATCTTCTTTTTTAGTAAAGAAGTCTTGTCTTTGGTGGTAGTATCCTATAAAGAATCTGCCTTGGTCTTGAAGGTCAAGATGTGCAGGGAAGCCGGTTGCAGGAATCTTGTCGATGATTTCTTGCTTCATCTTCTCATAGAATATTTTTCTGCTTTCGTTAGTCAGTTTCTCCATGTGATGGTAAGAAAGATTGAGAATAGTGGCAAACACCGAAGCAGGTGTTGCACTTGCAGCATTCATGTATCTTTCACAAATGCTTCTGATTCCATTTGCATCTTCTTGAATCTTGTCAAGAACTGTATTTAGAGCCTTATAACTAACCATAACTTACTATGACTAACTAACCATAAAG
>OGWZ01001847.1_pt1 | contig 18308 bp, 15 predicted proteins | sample 1576141 | NCBI WGS metagenome assembly OGWZ01 (sample SAMEA3541512, study PRJEB24748) | human gut metagenome | biome: human gut; feature: human-associated habitat; material: faeces | place: China | collected 2012
CCCTGCAGAAGGCCGCCCTGGCCCTGGACCAGGACAGTGCCGACCAGTCCGCCCGCAACCAGCAGGCGGGGGTGGTGCTGGGCATTTACACCGCCTGGGCCCAGCGGGTGGAGGTCATCCAAGCCGAGGGCAACGCCCAGGCCGCCCAGTTGGCGGACACCTTCCGGAAGGGCGCCCTCGCCCCCGGCGCTGCCGCGTCGGAGGGAACCCCGGACATCATCTTCATCACCTCGGAGAGTTTCTTCGACGTCACCCGTCTGCCGGGAATCACCTTTGAAGAGGACCCCCTGCCCAACTTCCACCGCCTGGCGGAGACCAGCACCAACGGCTGGTGCCTGTCCAACAACTACGGCAACGGCACTGGAAACGTGGAGATGGAGATGTTCACCGGCCTGTCCAGCTCCCTCCTCCGGGAGGGGGACACCCTCACCACCCTGGACGAGGGGGTTTATGCCCAGCTGCCCACCACCGTCCGGCAGCTGAAGCAGGCGGGGTATGCCACGGAGTTCGTCCACGCCCACACCAACGAGCTGTACAACCGCGTCACCACCCACCCCGCCATTGGGTTTGACACGGTGGACTTCCTGGAGGACTTCCTCACCCAGGGCGAGGCCTGCGGCCCCTATCTGTACGACCTGTCCTTCGCCCAAGAGCTCATCGCCCGGTACGATACCCGGGACCCCACCCGCCCCCTCTTCCTCTACGGCCTGTCCATGGAGAACCACCAGCCCTACAACCCGGAGAAGTACGGCGTCTCCTCGGGCTTCCCCGCCCAGAGTGACATGCTCTCCCAGGAGGATCTGGCCATCCTGGACTCCTTGGTGGTGGGCCTGCACCACGCCGACCAGGCGCTGGGGATCCTCACCGACTACTTCTCCCAGGTGGAGCGGCCGGTGATGCTGGTGTTCGTGGGGGACCACCTGCCCGCCGTGAACCTGTCCGACGGGGTGTCCCTCTACACCCATCTGGGGATCTCCCCTTCGGAGGAGGCCGCAGACTGGGACCCCACTTCCCTCATCGCGCGCCTGTCCACCGACTACCTCATCTGGACCAACTACGAGACCCAGCCCGCCCCGGACCGGCTGGAGAGCTGCACCTTCCTGGGCCTCCACGTCCTCCAGCGGGCGGGGATCCCCCTGAACCAATACTTCACCTGGCTGGACCAAGAGGTGGCCTCCCGGATGCTTCTGCGCCGGGGCACCCTCTTCGTGGACGAGAACGGCCACGGGAGTTACACCGTCCCCCCAGAGGACCAGGCCATGCTGGACCTCTACACCGCCGTGGAGCGCAACCTGCTCTACAGCCCATAGTCTTTGTTGGAACCACACGATAGCACTTCATGTTTTGTTTGATGTAAGGAGGTCGTAACCATGTCTGCCATCCACACTGCCCACGACACCCACCGGGAGGACCTGCTCCAGGAGGGCCTGACCGTCCTGGGCCGGTACACCCACTTCTCCTCCACCCACCGGGTGACCTTCTCCCAGGTGGGGGACCGGCTGGCCGCCCATCTGGAGCGGGCCGACGGCACCCCCATCCCCCAGAGCGACACCCCCCTGGACCAAAAGCTGGCCCACCTGAAGGACCAGACGGTGGTCATCCGCCCCTTCTTCCTTCCTATGGCCAACAGCCCCTGGGACGAGGAGGCCGTCAACACCTTCACCCAGGTGGACTTTGACTATGCCGCCGTCCTGGGCTACGGGGTGAGTCCGGAGGGGAAGGCCTACCTCAAGGCCCTCTACTTCCTGCCCACCGACGCGCTGCTGGAGCGCCAGCAGCCCGGGGAGGACGGGGCCTACCACCTGCCCCTGGCCACCTACTACGTCCACCACCTGAGCCTGGACCCCCGGAAGAACTTCGCCCGGTTCCTCTACCTGGCTGAGCGGATGACCGAGGCCCTGGAGTATCAGTACGACAAAATGGGGTACTTCTACAGCAACCCGTAACCGGACCGGGCCCCTCCGGCCCCCTTCTGCCCTGGATGCAAAAAAGGAACGTGCAGTACCGCACGTTCCTTTTTTACTTGGCAACGCCCCCGTTTCCCCCGAAGGACAGCCCCCCTTAAAGTTTACACAGATTTTACACAGTCCTTACAAAATGTCAGGAAAAAACGGTGGAAAAACCATGGCAGATCGGCTATACTAAAGGCAGCCTCCGTAGCCAGGGTGCTCGCCCCTGGACGACGGAAAATTTGTAATATTGGAGGATTGTTCAAAATGAAACGTGGGAAGAAACTTTCCGCCCTCTTCCTGGCGTTGGTGATGGCCTTCTCCTTGGCCGTTCCCGCCGGGGCCGCAAACTGGGACGAGGACCTGACGGGGCACATCGTCATCCTGCACACCAACGACGTGCACGGCGCCATCGACAACTACGCTTCCGTAGCTGCTCTGAAGGACGCCTATGAGGCCGCTGGCGCCCAGGTGCTCCTGATGGACGCCGGTGACTTCAGCCAGGGCTCCACCAGCGTGAACGTGTCCGAAGGCGCCACCGCTGTGGAGCTGATGAACATGGCTGGCTACGACGTGGCCACCACCGGCAACCACGAGTTTGACTTTGGCTATGCCAACCTGAAAACTCTGATGGAGTCTGCGGAGTTCCCCATCCTGGCTGCCGATGCCTTCACCGCCGAAGGTGACCTGGCCATGGATGGCGACAACTTCACCTTCCAGCTGGGTGACGTGACCGTGGGCGTCTTTGGTCTGGCCACCCCCGAAACTGCCACCAAGGCCCATCCCGCTAAGCTGGAGGGCGTCACCTTCCTGGCCGAGGACGAACTCTTCGCCTGCGCCCAGGAGCAGGTGGACGAGCTCACCGACGCTGGCTGCGACTACATCATCTGCCTGGGCCACCTGGGCATTGACGCAGAGTCCACCGGCAACCGCTCCATCGACCTGCTGGAGAACGTCACCGGCATCGACGTGTTCATCGACGGCCACTCCCACTCCACCCAGTCTGACATTGCCGAGGAGACCAACGGCACCGGCATGGTGGGCGACACCGTCCTCACCTCCACCGGCACCAAGCTGGAGAGCGTCGGCGTGGTGGACATCGCCGCTGACGGCACCATCGACGCCTCCACCATCTCCATGGAGGACCTGAATGCCACCGAAGGCTTTACCCCCGACCAGGACATTGCCACCCGTGTTTCCGAAATCAACGCTCAGATCGAGGAAGACATGGGCCAGGTCATCGGCACCTCCGAGGTGGACCTGGACGGTGTGCGGGAGAATGTCCGTGCTTCTGAGACCAACCTGGGTGACCTGATTACCGATGCTATGCTCTGGCAGGCCGGACAGGACAACGAGGAAGTTGACGCTGCCATCACCAACGGCGGCGGCATCCGGGCCAGCATTGCCGCTGGGGACATCACCAAGAAGTCCGTCAACGACGTCCTGCCTTTCGGCAACACCCTGTATGTCGTTGAGCTCACCGGCGCAGAACTGCTGGAGGCCCTGGAAGCTTCCACCTACTGCACCCCCGAACCGGTAGGCGCTTTCCCCCAGGTGGCTGGCATTGAGTTCACCATCAACACCGGCGCAGCCTACGACGCCGGCGAGAACTATCCCGGCACCACCTATGCCGAGCCCGCCTCCATCAACCGCGTCACCATCCTGACCGTGGGCGGCCAGGCCTTTGACGTGGACGCCACCTACACCATCGTCACCAACGACTTCCTGGCCGCCGGCGGCGACACCTATTATGCTTTCAGCGCCGCTGAAAGCGGATACGACACCGGCATCCCCCTGGACCAGGTGGTGATGGACTACATCACCGAGGAGCTGGACGGCACTGTCACCGCTGCCCGTTATGGCCAGACTGCTAACCGCATCCACACCATCTCCTACAACGACGTCACCGCTGGTGACTGGTTCACCCCCGACGTGATCTATGTCACCCTCACCGGCCTGATGAACGGCACCGGCGACGGGTTCTCCCCCAACAACAACATCAACCGTGCCCAGCTGGTCACCGTCCTGTACCGGATGGCCGGCCAGCCTGAGGTCACCGGTGAGAACCCCTTCACCGACGTGCCCGATGGCCAGTGGTACACCGATGCTGTCCTCTGGGCTGCAGAGAACAACATCACCGACGGCACCTCTGAGACCACCTTCTCCCCCAACAACCCGCTGACCCGGGAGCAGATGGCTACCTTCTTCTATCGGTTCGCCAACTTTGAAGCCGGGGAACCCATTGAGGTCACCGGCGACCTGAGCGGCTACACCGACGCCGACCTGGTGGCTGACTACGCCGTGGACGCCATGACCTGGGCCGTCGGCGAAGGCGTGATCTCCGGGATTGGCAACAACACCCTGGCCCCTGACAACACTGCCAGCCGGGCACAGATGGCCACCGTCCTCACCCGGTACACTGCCGAGTAAAACAACGGTACTTGCACTGCCCCCTGCCGGGCAGACCAAGGGCCGGACCCCCATGGGGTCCGGCCCTGTTTTGTCCTTGGCGTCCTGCCATGCCCCGTCCGGCAAAACGGGCATGGAAAAGCCCCCCAGGGTCTTCCCTGGGGGGCTGGCTTGCTGTTGGGTTGGTTACGATGGGGGGTCTGCTGGGTTGGCTGGGGTGCCGGTCTCAGTGCTCATACCACCCAGCGGGGCCGGGGGTGAGGTTGATGTTGACCTGCTTGATCTCCTGGTACTCCTCCAGGCCGTGGACGCCCAGCTCGCGGCCGATGCCGGACATCTTGTACCCGCCCCAGGGAGCCTCGTTGAAGGTGGGGTTGAAGGCGTTGACCCAGGTGATGCCCGCCCGGACTTCCTTGACCACCCGGAGGGCGCGCTCCAGCTGGTGGGTGAACACGCCGCCGGCCAGGCCGTAGTCGGTGTCGTTGGCCAGGGCGATGGCCTCCTCCTCGGTTTTGAAGGTCTGGATGGTGACCACGGGGCCGAAGATCTCCTCCCGGACGATGGTCATGTCGGGGGTGCAGTTGTCAAAGATGGTGGGCCGCATGAAGTAGCCCTTGGCGCACTCGCCCTCGGTGTACCGCTCGCCGCCGCACACCAGGGTGGCGCCCTCTTCGATGCCCTTCTTCACATAGCCCAGCACGTCCCGCAGCTGGCCTTCGCTGACCAGCGGGCCCATGTCCGGGTTGTCCAAGGGGTTGCCGATGGTCATGGCGTTGGCCCGCTCGGCAAAGCGCTTGACGAAGGCGTCGTGGATGCTCTCCTCAATGATGATCCGGGAGCCGGCACAGCACACCTCCCCCTGGTTGAAGAAGATGCCGATCATGGCCCACTCCACCGCGGCCTCCAGGTCCACGTCGGCGAAGATGATGTTGGGGGACTTGCCGCCCAGCTCCAGGCCGATCTTCTTGATGTTGGTGGCGGCGCAGCGCATGATGCTCTGGCCCACGGCGGTGGAGCCGGTGAGGGTGATCATCTCGATGCCCTTGTGGGAGGCCAGGGCCTCGCCCACGGACCCGCCGGGCCCCAGGATCAGGTTGGCCGCCCCCTTGGGCACGCCGGCTTCCTCGAGGATCTCGAACATCTTCACGTTGGACATCACCGCGTTGGAGGCGGGCTTAAAGATGATGCTGTTGCCGGCGGCCAGGGCCGGGGCAATCTTCCAGGACCCCATGACGAAGGGGAAGTTCCAGGCGCTGATGAGGGCCACCACCCCCACAGGCTCATGGATGGTGAAGGAGTGCATCTTGCCAAAGCCCTCGTTGACCTCATAGCAGCCGCCGTGAGGGGCCTTGATCAGGCCGGCATAGTAGCGGTAGCAGTGCAGGGCATCGTCCACGTCGCCCTCGGCCTCCCGGAGGGGTTTGCCCATGTCCATGGACTCGATGCGGGCCAGTTCGTCCCGGTACTTGTCGATGAGGTCGGCAATCTTCAGGAGGATATCCCCCCGGGTCTGGCTGTCCATGTCCCGCCAATCCCGGGTCTCGTAGAAGGAGGTTCTGGCAGCAGCCACCGCCAGGTCCACGTCTTCGGGGGTACTCACCACCATTTCGGCCAAAACCTCACCGGTGGCAGGGTTGTAGGTAGGGGCGGTCTTTCCGCTGACGCTATCCACCCATTCGCCGTTGATATAATTTTTACAGAGTTTCATACTTTGCCTCCTAATAGTATAAACGGGCGTGTGATGGTATGGGAAACTGCCAGAGAGATCAGAGTTTCATGACCTCCTTGGCTTTGGCTGCGGATTCGTGAGCCGCCTGGATCACGGTGGCGATCTCCTCCTCCGTCAGCACGCCGGGGGGCTCAAAGCGGATGGTTTCCGCATTATTCAAGGTGCCGGCGATGATCACCTTATGATTGTACATCTCCTTGGAGAACTCGTACCCGATCTCGTCGGAGTAGAACTCCACGGCCAGCATCATGCCCACGCCCCGGACTTCCTTGACCACGGTGGGGTACTTGGCGGCCATGTCCTCCAGGCCTTTCTTCAGGAGGGCGCCCTTGTCCCGGCACTGGCCGGGGATGTCGTGGGCCAGCATGTAGCGGATGGTGGCAATGGCGGCAGAGCAGCACACCGGGTTGCCGCCAAAGGTGGTGGACCCCAGGAGATAGGGGTTGTCAATGAGGGGCTGGCTCCACATATGGGGCCGGCAGATGAACCCGGTGATGGGCATCACGCCGCCGCCGAAGGCCTTGCCGAAGGTCATGACGTCGGGCACCACGTCCTCCGCCTCGCAGCGCCACATGGTGCCGGTGCGGCCCATGCCGGTCTGGATCTCGTCCAGGATCAGGGGCAGGTTGTGCTCATCGCAGATCTTGCGGACCTCCTTCAGGTAGCCCGGCGGGGGCACGATGACGCCGGCCTCGCCCTGGATGGGCTCCAGGATAACGGCGGCGATCTTCTCGCCCACGGCCTCCAGGTTCTCGATGGCGGTGCGCATGGCGTCGGCGTTGCCGTACTCCACGTGGGTCACCTGCTGCACCAGGGGGAGGTAAGGCTCCCGATAGGTGCTCTTGCCGCCCACGGACAGGGACCCGGCGGTCTTGCCGTGGAAGGCCCGGATGGTGGAGATGTACCAGCGGCCGCCGGTCTTAAACCGGGCCAGCTTCAGGGCCATTTCCACGGCCTCGGTGCCGCAGTTGGTGAAGAAGCACTGCTTCAGGTCGCCGGGGGTAATGTCAGCCACAGCCTTGGCCAGGTAGCCCCGGAGGGGGTCGATCAGTTCTTGGGAGTGAAGGCCCTGCCGGTTGAGCTGGGCCTTGACCACATCTACAATCTCCGGCTCGCTGTGGCCGGCGGTGTAAATGCCAAAGCCGCCCAGGCAGTCCAGGAACTTCTCGCCGTTCAGGCCGTAGAAGTAGGAGCCGCCGTCCTCCCATTCCAGCACCACGTCGCCGTCGGTCTCCGAGGAAACCGACTTTCTGTACTGGAGCCAGCCGGGGCTGACATATTCGTTGAAATGATGAATGGTCTCCTTCATCATTTGCTGTTTGGTTTCTGCGGGGATGTCTTTCGCGTCGGTCTTGATCAGGCCGATGACCCGGTCAAGGTCCCGTACTACCTGTTCACGGTTTGCCATGGTTCGTTCCTCCTTACTGCAAGTTCGTGTATTCCTTCCATCATGGAGTGTCGGCATGCTTTGCATCGGAAACAACGCTGCGCCACGGCCAACACTGTGCTTTTTGTCAATAATTGGGGAAACTTTCCAGCAAATATTGTAAGCATCTCCATTATATCCTTGTTTTTATATTTTTAAAATTCTTTTCTTTCCATATTTTATACTTGAAAAGAAGTACTTCTCAACATTTTGAAGTATGTCTTTCCATTTTGTTTTCCAGTATACTAAAGAAGACGAACTTGCAACTGTAGAGGAAGGGACTTTCCCATGATTAGTAAAAACAGCTTTCTTATCTTCAATAATGTTCTTCGTGAACTGTACCAGTGCCAGACCTACGGGGAACTGGGTCAGACCTTCCTGCCCATGCTGAAAATGCTCATTCCCTTCCGCTATGCCAGCATCATGCGCAGCCAGGAGGGGGGCGCTCCCATCCGCCTGGTGGATCCCCTGTGTACCCCTGCAGAGTTTGCAGAAGCCGAACGCAACTATATGCGCTTTGCCGATGACGACTACACCGGCTGGCTCAGCTGCTGCCGGGAGTCCACCGTCTTTCGGGAGAGCGATTTGGTAGGGGAGCAGCAGCGGCTGCGGTCCCCCATTTACCAGAAATGCTACGCCCCCTACCAGGTCTACGACACCTTGTACTACGCCATCGTACACCACGGAAGGCCCCTGGGGGTGCTGAGCCTCTTCCGCCGCCGGGAGGATGGCCCCTTCACCGACGAGGAGCTCTTCCTGTGCAACGCAGTGGGCACCCATCTCAACCAGCAAATGAACACCCTGCTGGACCAAATGATCCGCCGTCAGAACGCCGCCGGCTACGACCTGCCCGCCGTGGCCGCCCGGTATGGCCTCACCACCCGGGAGACCCAGCTGCTGGAGATGCTCACCCGCTTCCGGGAAAACCGGGAGATCGCCGAAGCCCTCCAGGTGCGGGACTCCACCCTCCAGAAGCATTACCAAAACATCTTCCGTAAGCTGGGTGTCACCTCCCGCTGGGAGATCATGCGCCTGCTGCTGGAGGGGGACACCCAACCCTGATGCTGGCCCAATCAGAGAGAGAAGAGAGGAGGCATCCGTCCACCCGTCTTTACCCCGCCCCATCCGCCACGATTCCGCTTCGAACGCTCCGCCATTCCATAGTCCGCGGCACAGCGCGGCGGCGCCCCGGCGCCGGTTACAGACAGGAAGGGGGTTACTTACATGGAACCAACAACCTATGGAATCGTCAGCATCGTCCCTGTCATCGTCCTCATCGTCGTGGCCCTGATCACCAAGCGCACCTTCGAGTCCCTGCTGATCGCCACCCTCCTGGCCCTGATTCTGGGGTATAAGGGGGATTGGTTCTACGCCCTCATCGAGCAGATTCAGACCGTCTCTGCGGAGAATGTCTGGGTGCTGCTGGTGGTGGGCCTGCTGGGCGGCCTGGTGGGGGTTTTGGAGAAATCCCGGGCCGCCATGGGCTTCACCGGGGTGCTCTCCCGGTTTGCCACCTCCAAGAAGCGCTCCCTGCTGGCGGAGTGGGCCCTCAGCGTGGTCCTCTTCGTGGATGACTACCTGAACATCCTGGCCACCGGTTCCATCACCAAGCGCCTCAACGACTCCCACCGCATCCACCGGACCATGACGGCCTACGTCATCGGTTCCACCTCCGCCCCGGTGGTGGTGCTCATCCCCCTGTCCTCCTGGTCGATCTATTACGCCAGCCTCATCGACACCACGGGGATCGTCCCCGAGGGGGGCAGCGCCACCCTGGTGTACATCCAGTCCATCCCCTTCATGTTCTATCCCATGCTCTGCCTGCTGGTGCTGCTGCTGGTGATCACTGGGGTCATCCCCCTCTTCGGTCCCATGCGGAAGTTCCAGAAGGAGGCGGAGGAGACCGGCGTCCTCTTCCCAGACGGCAAGCCCGTGGGCCAGGACGACGCCGACCCCTTCCCCGAGGAACCCCCCGCCAAGACCCGCCACCCCGCCGGCCTGTGGGACCTGGTATTGCCCATCGCCGTGCTGGTGGCCGCCACCATCATCTTTGACATCGACGTGCTCACCGGCGTGGTGGTGGCCCTGATCTTCACCGGCATCCTCTACCTGGCCCGGCGGCTGATGTCCATCGCCGAGTACGTGGACGGCGTCTGGGAGGGCTTCTCCACCATGGTGTCGGTGCTGGCCCTGCTGGTCATCGCCTTCATGTTCAAGTCCGCCTGCGAGTCCCTGGGCATGGACCAGTTCATCATCGACAAGGTGGCCCCCCTCATGGGCGGGCAGCTGCTGCCCTTCGTGATCTTCCTGGTGGCCACGGTGATGACCTTCGCCCTGGCCAACGCCTGGGGCGTGTCGGCCATCATGGTGCCCCTGGTGGTCCCCCTGGTCCAGGCCATGGACGCCAACATGGCCGTGGCCATTGCCGCCATCTTCTCCGGTTCGGTGTTCGGCACCCAGCTGTGCTTCTACTCCGACAACTCCATCCTCATCGGCCAGGCCACCAACATCCTCCCCCTGGACCATGTGCGCACCCAGATGCCCTTCGCCCTCTGCGCCGGCGTGCTGGCCGCGGCGGCCTATCTGATCTACGGGTTCGCCTTCCTGTGAGCAGCCCCTGGCATCCCAACACGACAAAAGGACCGAAGCCTTTCGCTTCGGTCCTTTCTCTTCTGCGTTTTTCTGTGGAAGGGCCTTCCCCAAAGCGGCCTCGCAGAGTTCCCGCGGCCGCAGCCGCGGGAAGAAATTCCCATCCATTTTTTCACCGGCTCCGCCGGTGAAAAAATCCTGCTCAGCTGCAAGTGCCCCCCGGATGCCTTGGAATCCGGGGGGCGCGCAGTCGGCTGCAATCTCTTATTTTTGAAGCCCAGCGCAGCGGGTTCAAAAATATTACCGTTCCATAAACCGGGAGAGGAAGTCCCGGGTCTCCTGGCGCTGGGGCTCGGCGAAGATCTGCTGGGGGGTGCCCTCCTCCCAGATGATGCCGTCCCGCATGAAGACCACGTGGTTGGACACGTCCCGGGCGAAGGCCATCTCGTGGGTGACCACCAGCATGGTCAGCCCCTCCTTGGCCAGGCTGCGCATGACGGTGAGCACCTCCCCCACCATCTCCGGGTCCAGGGCGGAGGTGGGCTCGTCAAAGAGGAGGACCTCCGGGTTCATGGCCAGGGCCCGGGCGATGGCCACCCGCTGCTTCTGGCCGCCGGAGAGCTGCCGGGGCCGGGCGTTGATGTAGGGAGCCATGCCCACCTTGTTCAGGTACTGCATGGCCAGGTCCTTGGCCTCCTTCTCGTGCTTCTTCAAGACCTTGGTCTGGCCCACCATGCAGTTTTCCAGCACGGTCATGTTGTTGAAGAGGTTGAAGGACTGGAACACCATCCCCACCCGGGTGCGGTAGGCGGGGGCGCCCCCCTTCTGGGTGAGAATGTTCTCCCCATGGAAGAGGATCTCCCCGCTGGTGGGGATCTCCAGCAGGTTGATGCACCGCAGCAGGGTGGACTTGCCGGAGCCAGAGGCCCCGATGATGGAGGTCACGTCCCCGGCCTTCACCGTAAAGTTGATGTCCTTGAGCACCTCGTGCTTGCCGAAGGACTTGGACAGGTGGTTTACCTGCAAAATCATCTCATCCATTACTGGTCCCCTCCTTCAGAATTCCGGTCGCCTCCGTGGGGGCGGCGGGTCTCGGCCATCTGGCCCTCCCAGGCAGCGGCATCCCGCTCGGCCTGGCGGCGGAGCTCCTCCCGGAGCATGCTCTTCTGGGCCTCGGGGTTGCGCTCGTCAAAGGGGGTGCCCCGGTCGGGGTTGCTGTAGGTGCCGGCGGACATGGTGAGCACGTCTGCCTGGGCCAGTTCGTAGCTGTCAGACCCGTCCATCTTCTTCTCGATCTTCCGCAGGATGAAGGAGGCCAGCAAGGTCATGCACAGATAGCCGATCATCTCAATGGTGGCCGAGGGGAAGTACTTCAGGTTCACGCCCACGATGTTGCGGTGGACGGCGAAGAACTCGATGAAGCCGATGACAAACATCACCGAGGTGTCCTTGATGTTGATGATAAAGTTGTTGCCGATCTGGGGCACGATGTTCCGCACCGCCTGGGGCAGGATGACGTTGGTCATGGTCTGCACGTGGGTCATGCCGATGGCCTGGGCCCCTTCCGTCTGGCCAGGGTCCACGGAGATGATGCCGCCCCGGACGGACTCGGCCATATATGCGCCCGTGTTGATGGAGACCACGATGAGGGAGGCCAGCCAGATGCCCGAGTTGCCTTGGAAGGCCGTAAACCCATCGATGAAGTAGGGCAAGCCGTAGTAGATGAACACCGCCTGGAGGATCATAGGCGTACCCCGGAAGACCTCCACATAGATCCGCACAATGACCCGGATGAGCTTCAGCACAAACCGCTTGCCCAGGGAATCCTGCTTGGTGTAGGGGATGGTGTTGAGGATGCCGCAGACCAGGCCGATGATGCAGCCAATGAGGGTGGCCACCACCGCCACAACGATGGTGTTCCGGATACCGGTGAGGTAGGTGAGCCAGTAGTGCTCCCACAACAGGGAGATATCCGTTCCCAGTTCAAAGAGTTTTTCCATGGAGATTCGTGTTCCTTTCTCTGTTAACCGCCACTATCCGGCCCTGGGAGGCAGGGCCGGATAGTGGGCGAATATCCTTATTTCGGCCCAAAGGGGCCGGATGGCACGGGATCAGATGGTGGGCTGGATGGCAATGGCCTCGTTCATGATGGCGTTGAAGATGTCGCCGTTCAGGGGGGCCAGGACGGTGTCAATGGCGTCCTTCAGCTGGGTGTTGCCCTTGACCACGGAGATGCCGATGTTGATGTCGCCTTCGCTGACGTCGAAGTTGTCCTCGGCGTTGTTGGAGAAGTCCAGGATGGTCAGGTCATCGTAGGTGGAACAGGCACCCATGGCAGTGGGGATGTCGGTGCAGATGAAGTCCACGGTGCCGGACTCCACAGCCATGATCATGGCGGGGGCATCCTCAGACTGGGGCATGATCTCAATGTCGGCCACTTCTGCTGCCTGGGGCAGGCAGGTCTCATACCAAATGGTGCCGGTCTGGGCGGTGCAGGTGCCGGTGAGCTGGCTGATGCCGGTGGCGGAGGCCACGTCGCTGCCCTCCTTGGTCACGCAGACGATGGAGGCGTAGAAGTAGGGGCCAGCCATGTCCACCTCGGCCAGGCGCTCGTCGGTCATGGACTGGCCGGCGATGACGGCATCGATGGTGCCAGCCTGCAGGGCGGGGGTGAGGCCGTCCCAGCTGATCTGCTGGATCTCCAGCTCCCAGCCGTAGGTGTCGCAGATGCGCTGGGCGATCATCACGTCATAGCCGTTGGCGTAGGAGCCGGGGTTGTTCACGATGGGCACAGCCCCGTTGGAGTCGTCGGTCTGGGTCCAGTTGTAGGGGGCGTAGGCGCACTCCATACCCACGGTGAGGACGCCGTCCTCCACCCCGGGGATGGTGCTGGTGTCGGTGCTGGTGAGGTCCTCCACTTCGGGGATCTCCACCACGTCGGTCTCAATCTGCTGGGCGTCGGTGTTCTCGGCGGTATCGCCGGTGGTGTCTCCTCCGCAGGCACACAGGGACAGGGCCAGGGTGAGAGACAGGGCAAGGGCAAGAATCTTCTTCATGGTGTCTCCTCTTTTCTTTTGATTTTGGTTTTTTCAAGAAAAAAACCATGGACCCGAAGCGGATCCATGGTAAAAAACAATAGAAAGCGGGACGAAACGGGGGTCCCTTGGTTTTACCATGATAGCGCTCCATCGAACCTTAAGCGCTGCTGTCATCTGCAAGCGCTCCATTGTATCTCAATGGCAGTCCGTCAGATATTCTCTGACGGCCCAGGCATCCTCCCGCCAGGCAACGGAGGGGACCCTTCGGCGGCCTTCCCTTTCCCCTCCCCGGTAACCTGCCGGTGGGCGGAGGGTACTGATGTATGCCGCGCCTCTATCATTGCTCTTCATTATACGGGACAAGGCAAGGCCTTGTCAAGAAAGCAAAAAGGCAAGATATCTCCCATTTATTTCGCAGGAAATTAGCGGTATTGCACAACGTTTCTCCCATTTCACCCCGCAAAGGGCCGCACCCGGAAGATGGCGCCCAGGTCCTCGGCCAGTTTCCGGCAGGCCTCGATCTCCTGGGGACTCTTGTCATAGTCCACGATGGAGACCATCACCTTGGGCACAGACTGGGCCGCCCCCCGGACGAAGTCCAGCATGGCCTGCCAGCCCTTCTCCCCGGCGCCGGGGCGGGTGAGGCGGAGGTACTCCTCCTGGTCCGACCCGTTGAGGGAGACGGACACCGCGTCCAGCCGCCCCGCCAGCTCCGGGGTGATGTCCCGGTGGTTGATGAGGCTGCCGTGGCCGTTGGTGTTCAGCCGGATGGGGGGCAGGTCGGCCCGGCCGGCGGCGTGGAGCTGGTCGCAGATCCAGAACAGATCGTCGGCCCGGCAGGTGGGCTCCCCGTAGCCGCAAAAGACAATCTCGGCGTAGGGGGTGAGGTCATGGGCCAGGATCTCTTCCAGGACAGCCTCCTTCGTGGGCTCCTCCTGGAGCCACAGGCCCCCCAGGGCGGAGGCATCCTGGTCCCGGATGCAGAAGACGCAGTGGCAATCGCAGCGGTTGGTCATGTTGATGTACAGGCTGCCGTAGTAGTCGTAGGTGATGATGTCGCCCTTCATAAAACCATCTCCCTTGTAGGTTGGGCTTCGGCCTCCCCGTCGGGGATGCCGAACAGTTTCTTCCCGGTTGCCGTGGTGGCTTCCTCCACTTCCTGGCGGGTGAGGCCCTTGATGTCCGCGATGGTCTCCGCCATGCGGTAGACGTACCGGGAGTCGCACCGCTTGCCCCGGAAGGGGGTGGGGGCCATGTAGGGGGCGTCGGTCTCCACCATGATCCGCTCCAGGGGGACGGCGGCGATGACCTCCGGGGCCTTCCGGGCGTTCTTAAAGGTAATGGTGCCGGTGAAGGACAGGTGCCAGCCCAGCTTCACCAGGGTCTTGGCGTCCTCCGCCGAGCCGGAGTAGCAGTGGAACACCCCCCGCACCCCGGGAAACTCCTTCACCATGGCCAGGCAGTCGGCGTGGGCCTCCCGGTCGTGGACGATGACGGGGAGGTCCAAGTCCCGGGCCAGCTGGAGCTGGGCCCGAAAGACCTCCTTTTGCAGGTCCCGGGGGACCTCCTTCCAGTAGTAGTCCAGGCCGATCTCTCCGATGGCCTTCACCTTGGGGTGGCGGGTCATGGCCGCCACCTGGTCCAGCCAGTCCGCCGGCAGGCCCAGGGCATCCTCGGGGTGGACCCCAGCGGCGGCGTAGACGTGGGGGTACCGCTCCGCCAAGTCGATGGACTGGCGGGAGGTGGGCAAATCGCACCCGGGGCACAGCACCAGCCCCACCCCCGCAGCGGGGAGGGCGGACAGGACTTCGTCCCGGTCGGGGTCAAAGGCCTCTGAATAGTAGTGGGCATGGGTGTCAAACAGCATGGGTCAGTCCTCCTCTTCCGGGGCATCCATGGGGTGGCGGCCCTGGTGGTCTCGGATGGTCTCCTGGGCCAGAACGGCCGCCGGGTCGGCGTCCCGGAGGTGGAGGATCTTCTCCGCCAGAATCCGGGAGAACCCCGCCTGGAGAATGCTCTGGATGAGGAACTTCTCCACCAGCCCCTGGTCGGTGACCTGGGGGTCCAAAATGTCCTGGACGGCCGCCCGGGTCTGGGCGGTGTAGAAGCTGCCGATCTCCCGCACCTGCTGGATGTAGTTGGTGTAGAAGGCCGCCACCACCCCCTCCTCGTCGGTGGGGGAGGGGAGCAGCTTCTGCAGGCTGCCGATGCTGATGCCCTGCTTCAGGGTGAAGATCATGATCAGAAAGGCGATGTGGACCCGGTAATACCGCCGCTTCTCCGGGGCGGGCATCACCTTCAGCCGGACGTAGTTGTTGATGGTGGTGGGGGTCACCGGCTTGTCCTTCTGGTCCTCCACGGGGATGAAGTCCAGGTACTGGGCCAGCAGGGCAATGACCTGGTCCATGTACAGGCCGATGTCCGGCAGCTCCTTCCAGGCGGGGAGTTTGTAATGGTTTAAGTACTCCTCCCACCGGATGAGCTTGTGGGTGATGAGTTCTTTGTCGTAGGGCATGGTGTCTCTCTCTTTCCGGCCCGGAAGGGCCCTGGCGCTGGGGGGATGGGACCGGGGCAGCAGCGCCCCGTTTTCCTGCTATAGTATACCACAAAGGGCCCCCAGGAACAACCGTTCCCGGGGGCCCTTTGTACACTTCTTGTATGGTGTATTAAATCTTTCCTGTCCCTCTACCGGATTCCATCCAGCCCGGTGAGGGCACGGGCGGTTTCCAGGTCCTTCCTGGCCACGTAGATGACGTACTGCCAGCTCTGGGCGGGGTCCTGGAAAAGGGCGCCGCTGCGCTCCCGGGTGCCCATGGAGAACACCGAGGGGGAAGTCCGATCCATGGTGCGCACCTGGGAGGGGATGTTGTGCTGGTCCAGGATACGGACGATCTCCTGACAGCGGTCCTGCTGGAACACCGCCGCCAGTTGGGCGCGGTTCAGGGGGGTAAGCATACGAATCTCCTTTCTAAACAGGGGCGTCTCTGGTAGCGTCACTCGTAGTCGGGATAGGGGTCGGCCACCTGCTGCCAGCGGAAGGCGGTAACCTGGACGGGGTCTCCGGGGATCAGGTCCCGGGCGCAGTCAAAGGAGAGGTACATACCCACTGCGGGGTCCTCCACGTCGGTGCCGTAGTGGGTGCCGGTACGGGAGACATAGACCTCCTCCGCCTCCTGGACCACCCAGTCGGGGTAGAGGGGTTTGACCAGGAAGAAGTCCTCGCTGTAGTCCAGAAGCTCCCCGGTCATGGTCCAGTTCTCCAGGCCGAAGCTCACCACCCAGACGGTGGGGGGATCGCCCGCTTCCACCGTGTCGCTGAGGAAGCAGCCACTCACCAGGTCCCCCACCTGGATGTCCTCCAGGTCCAGGACCTCCTGGATGGGTTCGTCGATGGGGAAGCGGAGGTCGGAGCCCTCCGGGAAGAAATTCCCGTTGCATTTCACGTCCCGGGTGAGGGTCACGGTGACGTAGCCGTCCTCCAGGCTTTGGACAACACCGTTCATGCCGATCTCGCCGCCATCGGTGAGGCCGGCTTCCGAGGGGTTCTCCTTCTGACAGCCCGCCAACCCCAGGGCAGCGGCCAGGACCAGGGCCAAAAGAAGGGGGAATCTGCGTCGTTTCATGGGAGGTTCCTCCTTTCGTCAATAGAGGGCCTTTGGTAAGGTCAATTTACCACAGAAACAGGAAAAGGGCAAGAGAATTTAGAAAAAACGACAAATCCCAAGGAGGTCTTCTCCCCGGGATTTGTTCTTCTTGGATAAAAGCTTGGGGTTCAGGGGAGATAGTAGGTGATCTCCCCCTGGTGGTCGGCCAGGAGCTGGTCCTGGTAGGCCTCCACCGCCTCCTGGGCTTCCTGGGGCGGGTTCATACGGTCATAGGGCAGGCCGTGGGCCTGGCAGTATTCCTCCATCACGACCTCTTTCAGCTTCGCCTTGGCCAGGAAGCGGGGGGCCTGCCCTCGAAGGTCTGCCACGTATTCTTCGAAGGAGATCCCTGCACTGGCGCAGTAGTTGTCGATCTGTTCCTTTCCCTCCGGAAGTTCATAGGCGGTGTACACAGTCTCCTGAAGATATTGCTCGATCTCCTCCTGGGTGGGGGTGAGACCCCGGGCCTCTGCCTCCTCTAAGAGAAGGGCGTTTTTCAGCAGGTCGTCCACCACCTCCCGGTCCGAGAGGGTGGCGGGGTCCACCCCGGCCAGGGCGGCTTGGGTCTGCTTTTGGTAGTCCACCACCGACCGCAGCACCGTCTGGTCCTTGTAGACCGCCAGCACGGGGTCATCGGGCGCCTCCGCCTGCTCCCTCGCTTCCTCGTAATAGGTGCCCAGGGATTCTTCGACCGGGGTGTCCTCCGCACTTTGGGCGGCGGGGCTCCCCTGGCAGCCGGAGAGCAGGAGGGCGGCTGTCAGGCAGAGGGCCAGGGGAAGGGAACCGTTCATGGGAAGAACCTCCTTTCAGGATGTGCTTATGGGCGTGGTTTTCTCCGGCGGGCCAGGGTCAGGCCGGACAGGCCGATGCACCACCCCAACAGGAAGGTGGCCGAGAGATCCAGCGATCCCTCCCTCTGGGACAGGGCGGGTACCCACCCGTGGGTGGCCCCCACGAACACCAGGGCGACGGCCAGCATGGCCAGGACCAGGGGGAGGTTCCCCTTTGGGGGGCCTCCTTTCTTCGGGAAACGCTTTCTATAGAGTATAACGCACGAGCCCCCCAATTTGTGACAGAATTTCACAAAAAATTTTTCTTTTTTCAGCGCGGGCCCCAAAAAGCCCCTTCTACTTCCTATATGTCACCACCCCGCCCCTTTCTTGCACCATTTCCAAAAAAATTTCTTCCCGTGTCCCTCGCCCCGGCAGCCCACCCCGCCCGCCGCAAAAAAATCCCCCGAACCCAAAAAATCCCGTGCGTTTTCTTTGGGAATATGGTAAGATAAAAAGAAGTCATTGGCAGGGGACGCCGTTCCCCGCTGTTTTTTCCGAAGGGAGTCCTGTTTCATGCGGAAATCTGTCCTGCTCCCCGCCCTGGCGGTGGCCGGCGGCATCGTCGGCCTGCTGGTGCGGCGGGTTTACCTGGCCAACGGGTTTGAGGTTGGCACCGGCCTGCCCATCGCCGGCGCCCCCAGCCTGTGGGCCATGGCCCTGGTGGCGGTGGCCGTGGTGGTGGTTCTGGCGG
>OGWZ01001867.1_pt1 | contig 18101 bp, 19 predicted proteins | sample 1576141 | NCBI WGS metagenome assembly OGWZ01 (sample SAMEA3541512, study PRJEB24748) | human gut metagenome | biome: human gut; feature: human-associated habitat; material: faeces | place: China | collected 2012
TCTAACCTAATCTCTTGCCAAAGAGATATTTATTGTGTAGCCTATATGGGCGCATCGAAGTCATACCATTGGTTGAGTTCGGTGTTTACCTTGAACGAGGCTTCGGCTTCCTCTCTCAGCGGTGACTTGTACCAAAGGCTGCTATCTTGTCGCTTGACGGGTGTGTACCCCAGACTTTGCAGATAGTCTGCTATTCTGATTTGTTTTGCTTCCTGTATTGTCATAATGTATATTCCTACGGATTTGATGATGGTTGATAAAGCGATGATTTGATGAACATATGGTTTAACACATTGATTTATATCTATATATCATCTCATCATTTATTCATCAAACCACTCACGAAAAGAGAAATTCATCGTTTACGGTGTCGGGCATGGTCTGTCCGTCCTGTTTTCTCCTTTCATCAGTGAGATACTTTTGATGAATGTTTGATGAGAATGTAAATATCTATATTTCAATATATTTATATACTTATTCATCATTTCATCAAAATAATCATAGTGTTTCCAAAAACGATTTTGTCACGGTGTAGAACCGTCCTGTCTTCCGCATGGGCGAATAGTGACAGTCACGGGTATAGTCCAACTGATAGGTGGTATAGGTAAGCGTGTTGGGTGCAGGATTAAGTTTCCAACACTCTTTCAATACCCTGCGTACTTGATGTTTCTCCACTTTTGCCTGTGAATACCGCAACAAAAGAAAAATATCGTTGCAGTCAAAAGAGAAAGTGTCCGTGCCTACACTTTCCATAATGTCAAGGATAAGCTCGTGCATCTCTATCTCCAATCTGTTGCGGTTGCTGCGGATAATCTTCTGCAAGGCTTCGGTATGCAGTAGTGAGGGCGTGAACCACATACGGCTTTTCTTTTCGGTGGATAGCTGCCTATGCTGTAAATGGTGGAGAAAAGCAGGTATCTCCGCTTTCAGTTTTTGCAGGAAGTCGGTATCATCCGACTGCAAGCGGTCTATCTTGCGCACCCAATAACGGGTTTCACCTGCATCAATGATGACAGGCAGGTACTCGTTGTTTGAACACAGCACGAATTTGGCGAAGAACGCAATTTCGTCACGGTCTTTGCCTTTGGCTTCCACCTTGTAGGATAGTGCCGTGCTCAGGTTCTTCAACCGCTCGCTGTCCTCCCGGCGGCTCAGCAATACTTCGTCCACCACGATAAGGAGTTTCCCAGCCCAGTCGGAATTGAACTGGCTGCGGAAATCCTCGTTGGTGTTGAATGTCACGTTATTCTGAAACAGGGCTTTCAGAAAATTGAGGAATGTACTTTTGCCTGTGTTGCGCTCCTCCGACACCAACAGCAGGATGGGCAACTTCTGAATGGGTTGCAGGTAGAGCAGTTGAAGATAGTCCATTCCCAACTCGTATTGCTCCCCGAAGATATGTTCCACCAATGAGCGGACAGAGGGGAAATCACCCTCTTGCGGTTGGTGGGGTATCGGCTCGTAGAGGTTAAGGAACTTGCCGATTACAGGCTGATAGCTGACGTGTTCGGGTACGGTGCAGAAGCCGTCATACTTGGGTACGCTGCCGATGTAGTCCTTGCCATAGTCTTGGCGCAGGGTCTCGTTGTTCCATGCGATGCGCTTCCTTACATACCCTCCGTTCAGTCTTGGCTGCTCCACAATCTTGTAGAGCGTTGTGCCGACACGGATAAACTCTTCCTTTGCCATGCCGCCATCTGTGGGCGGTCGGTGGCTGTCATTTACTTTGTTTGCTTCCATATTCCAATGATTTAAGTTTGAAAAAATGTCAGCTACAAAAGTATAATCAACTGTCGGATAAGTTGATACGCAAATCACAGCAGAACGCAGCAAAAAATACTTCGGGGCTGTTCGGGGCTGTAAAAACAAAAAATCCGAAGAAACAGAGCTGAAAACAGATGCTTCTTCGGGTGCGTGAGTATGTGTGAATGGCAATACGCCTATGCAAAGTATTTCGGATTTGCCGTATCAGTGATGTTCAGCGAAAAGAAGATGCCTGTTTTTTCTTTTCGCAAGTACAGTCTTTCAAGTATGGCTCTGCGAACCTGTTCCGCTCCGAATGTGTTGATGCGGAAAGCAAGGGCGATGATGGCTTCAAGACTGTAAACCTCCATGCTGCGTTTGTCCGACAGTTTGATGGTATGCTTTGTCTCATATTCCCTCAAAACACCGCTTTTACAAAGAGCCTTTATCCCTGCTCGGATTGTTGGGGCGATAACCCCGAACAACTCGCAGAGTTCCCACTCGGTCATGGCAATGGAGACTGTATCGGTCGGCAGGGCGATGTTGCCCTGTCCGTCCATCGTGATGATGCTTCGTTTCTCTTTCATCTGTATTCTTCTTTATGGGTTATCAAATGGCACTGCAAATGCTTTTCTCCATATCCCCCAACTTGTCGGACAACAGTTCCAAGTCCTGACTTATCTTTTGGGCGGTTATCTTCGCGTAGATTTGAGTGGTCTTTATGTTGGTATGCCCCAACAGGCGGCTGACGGTTTCAATGGGTACTCCGTTGGATAACAGTATGGTAGTTGCTGCCGAATGTCTTGCGACATGATATGTTAAATGTGTCTTTATACCGCACAAATCGGCTATGGCTTTCAGCTTTTTGTTGCAGGTCGTATTACTTGGCATGGGGAAAACCTTATTGTCCTTTGCCATCCCCTTATACTTCTCTATAATCTTTCGGGGAACGTCCAACAGACGGATATTCGATTCGGTGTTGGTCTTCTTTCTTCGGGTGATAATCCATAAGTTACCGTCAAAGAAAGTTTGCAGGTTGTCGGTGGTGAGGTTCTTGACATCGGAATATGCCAACCCCGTGAACACCGAAAACAGAAACAGGTCCCTCACAAGCTCGTGGGTCTTGTCGGGCATCTCGGTATTCATCATGGTGTGTATCTCCTCTTTCGTGATATACCCCCTGTCCACGCTTTCGGGAGAGTTGATATACCCTGCAAAGGGATTGAACGGCAGACGACCGTCATTTCTCGCTATGGAAATGATGTGCTTCAACACAATCATATAGCCCCAAATGGTATTAGTGCGGCATTTCTTCACCGTGCGCAGGAAATACTCGAAGTCGTTGATGAACGTGAGGTTTAACTCTTTGAGGGGAATATCCTCACGCTTGTATGTATGGGGCAGGAACTCCCGAATATGCTTGCAGACGGTTATGTACCGTTGGAATGTTCCTTTGGCACGGCTGTGTCCGACTTTCTTTGCAAACTCCGCATTGTGCTGCTCAAAGAGTTTCAGCAAGGTTTCCTGCTTGATACCGATACCGAGATAGGCATCTTTCAGTTTGGCAGCGGTCACATATCCGTCTGTCTGCATCAGTTCTTGGTAGCGGCGGTTCACCTCCACCCGAATCTTGTCAACCGCACGGTTGATTCTCTGCGCTTCGGCACTCTTGCCCGAAGCACGGTTGTTCTTCACATCCCACAAATGGGGTGGAACTTCCATTTTGCAACTGAACTGCTTAATCTCTCCGTCCACCGTAAGGCGGCACATCAGTGGCAGGTTGCCGTTGGGCTTTGCACTGCCTTTCTTCACGTAGAATAAGACCTTGAATGTACTTCGCATAACTCACTTCTTTTTTGGTGACAAAATTAGTTTACCGTGAGTTACCAACAGCTACGCAAAATTACGCAAATCGCAGAAAAACAGATGCTTATTCTGGAAGTTCACACATTACGGCAGTAATGATGTGGTAACTGAACTCTTGCGTTGTGTGGCTTTTGGATGTCTGCAAACGACCTTTTCCACATCAAAAGCAAAAGCGTAACGACCACTCTTTCAGTTGAATCGCTACGCTTTTCTCAAATTTACTTTTTAGCTATCTGTTTATAAAATGAATATGTTACATTCCAGCCGGATCAACTTTTTGTTTTGAGCAATTGACAAGGAGAGAAGCCACTATGAAAAATATTCCCGTGCATACTACACCCGTCCAACTGAAATGCTCCCAAGACAAGCCTGAGACAAAAGTTCCGGCAGAACCGCCCAAGAAGTAAATGGTCATATAAACGGTATTGACCCGGTTGATGGCGGATGCATCGAGGGCGACCACGCTGGTCTGATTGGACAGATGGATGCATTGCATTCCTGCATCAATCAACAGGATAGCGACTATCATCCACACATAGCTGGAATTCCCCCAAAATGCCAAGAACCATGCAGCCAATACCACACATCCTCCGACAATAGAGAAAAACCTTGCGCCATACTTTTGGATATAGCCGCTGATGAAAACCACCGTGGATGCACCTGCCAGTCCGCACAAACCGAGTGCGCCGATAATATCGTCACTCGCGAAGAAAGGCTCTTGCTTCATTCGGAAAGCAAGACAACTCCATAAAGCGAAGAACGAGCCATAAGCCAACGCCGCCCTCAAAGAAGCGATACGCAAGTACGGATATTGGGATAACAGGTGCAACAGGGATTTCATCAGACCCACATAATTTTCTTGTGAACGAACAGGCAACGCGGGCAACATCTTGTGAATCATCAGGAAGCATCCGAACATGAAAAAGCAAGCCACGAAATAGACGGAACGCCATCCCCATGCATCAGCGAGAAAGCCACTGAATACCCGTGAACCAAGAATGCCTATGAGCAGGCAGGACTGTATAATCCCCACGTTGCGCACCTTGTGTGCGGGCGCTGAATGATAAGACACCAACGGGATGAAGAACTGCGGCATGACCGAAGACGCTCCGGCAAGCAAGGAGGCAACCCATACCCAATGGATGTTCGGGGCAAGGGCTATGACAAGCAAGGCACACGCGGAAACGATATAATTGGTCAATATCAGTCTCTTCCGTGAAACCAAATCACCAAGTGGAATGATAAATACAAGTCCGGCTACATATCCTATTTGAGTCAATGTCGCCACCATGCTGGCGGCAAAATCGCTTATTCCGAAATCTCTTGCCATGCTGCCCAACAAAGGTTGGTTATAGTAGCAGTTGGCAACGGAAAGCCCGGTAGAAACGGCCATCAAAGCCAACAGAGGTGCCGGAATGCCTTGGTTCTCTTTCAATTCATATTTCATCATCTATTGCCTCCTTTCAGTAGGAAACGATTTTCAATCCAATCAAGGAGGCAATGAGCGTGAACAGGAAGAAAAGCCGTATGGGAGTGGCCGGCTCTTTGAATACGAATATCCCAATCAAAACCGTGCCGACCGCTCCGATACCCGTCCAAATGGCGTATGCCGTACCCAAAGGCAAAGTCTGAACCGCTTTGGCAAGTAATGTCATACTCAATACCGTAGAAGCCAAGAAACCGCTTCCCCACAGATAAAAACCAATACCTGATGCCTCTCTCGTTTTTCCCAAGCAGAATGTAAGGCTTACCTCAAACAATCCTGCCAGAAATAAGATTATCCAATTCATACCTATGATCTATTAAATTCGGGTGCAAAAGTAAACAAGTAATTTCTAACCGTTTTTTGCATTTGGTAAAAACGGCTTTTGCATTTGACAAAAAGTAGCCGTTCGTATATGTTTCTGTGCGCTATTTTATAATTTTGCATCACAACAAAATGACTTATGGATATAAAGGAAATCATCAACCTGAGATATGCCATGCCGGATGTGTCTTTGGACAAGTTACGGCAATGCCTGACGGAAGTCTCATACCCCAAAGGATTCCAAGTGTTGGAATATGGCAAGGTGGAAAAAGACATCTTTTTCATCAAGAAAGGCATTGTCCGCGCCTATACTCTGGTGGAGGGGAAAGAAATTACTTTTTGGGTCGGCAAGGAAGGGGCGACTATTGTTTCCATGAAAGGATATGTGAATGACGAGCCGGGATATGAAACAATGGAACTGATGGAAGATTCTGTCTTATATGTATTGGAAAGGCAAAAACTGAAAGAGTTATTCTTGGAGGATTTGCACATAGCCAATTGGGGGCGGCGTTATGCGGAAATGGAACTGCTTGCCGCCGAGAAACGGCTGATTTCCATGCTGTCTGCCGTCGCCTCGGAACGGTATCACGAGTTGTTGGAGAAAGAGCCTGATTTGTTACAGCGGTTGCCGTTGGGAAGTATCGCCACCTATTTAGGCATCACGCAGGCAAGTCTGAGCAGGATTAGGACACAAATAAAGTGACGTTTATCTTTTATTCCAGCTGGAAGGAATGGATGCAAAACCTTGAAAGAGAAGCAACCTACGTATTTATAAATTTGTAGAGGACAACATGATGGAAATAAAAAAGATTAATCACGATTTTTCAGTGTGCAAAGTAGCGGATTATTCGCTTGTAAACTTAAATGCGGAATACTGTTTCATCGGGAAAACAGATGAAGAAAAATCCTTGGTATGCATTACCGGCGATGTTCCGGCCAATGTCACTCAACGTGATGATGGGTGGAAAGGTTTTCGTATTCAAGGGATTTTAGATTTTTCTTTGATTGGCATCCTATCTAAAATTGCAGAGATTTTGGCCCAAAACAGCATTTCGATTTTTGCGATTTCAACTTATAACACGGACTATGTTTTGATAAAAAAGGAGAATTATCAAAAGGGACTGAATATTCTCAAACACTCAGGTTATAAAATTGTAGAGTGACAACTTGGCCTTCTGCTCTTCTGGAAACCGTTCTTCTGCTTCTATCCTCTTAGAAACGGTTTTCAGCCCTCTTCCCAACTTCCGTGATTTTCCCCTAACTACTTAATTCACAGATTATATTGCGTTAATCTGCCGAATTTCGGAGGTTTTTCCACAGATTCAATGTAAAATCGTTTGAGGTTATGCAAGTACTTCCTGATGGAAGTGCCTTGGCAACGGTAGAGGATATTTCTAACATTGGAATGGTCGTTTTATTCCTTGCTAATAAGGGAATTTCCTATTATGACGACAAAAAATAAATGTGCCAACAGGTAAGCGTGTAATGCAAATTGGCGCATACAAATATATGATGCGCAGTGAAATGGAAAAAACTGTTCCTATAGTTGAAATTATGGATTAGTTATCGCAATACAACTCCATTTTTCTGTATTGAATTGATTTTCCAATCATACGCCCCCTCTGCGACATCGCCAATCTCTTTGAGTGTATGGCGATGTTTTATTTCGTCAAATGGCTGGCGGCTCTCCGCATAATCACAGAGCCATGCTCCGACCGCATTTTGCTGTTCAATCGTTTCCCCGTACTCCTGCATCACGCTCTTGATGTCGGCGGCTTCGGACGGGGCAAAGAAAGATTGGTACTGCTCCATACCGAAATGAACAATCGCATCAATGGCTCGCTTAAAGACCTCGTTTGCCTTGTAAAGAATATCGGCAAGCATGTTCAGAATATGCCTGCTCGCTTTCAGCGTACTCTGCAACAAGCGGATGGTCATGTCTTTCTCCGCCGTGGCTTGGCCCACCGCTTGGCTGATGCGCTGCCGCTCGCCGTTCTTTTGCTCCTGAAGCTGCCGTACCGCCTTATCCCTTTCAATGGCAAGTGAACGGCTCTGCACCAAAGCCCTGTCACGTTCCGCTTCGGCTTTCTGTTTTTCTGCGACCAATGCCTTTGTCCGTTCCTCCGCCTTCTCCTTTACGGCTTCGGCAAAGGCTTTTTTCATGCGCTCGTTCTCGGCTTTCAGCTTGGCGTTTTCCTTTTCGACCGCTGCGGACTTGCCGACCCCGACAAGGCTGCCGAAGCTATCCAGTATGCTGTCCACTTTCGCCTTGCGCTCGTCTTTGAGTTGCTGCTCCCTTTCGGCAATCTCACTGTCGAGGGAAAGGCGGTACTGTTCTTTCGCCTTGTTCTCGCCCTCTACGAATAAAAGTTCCGCTTCGGCTTCCTCCTTGGCAGCGATGGCGGCTTGCCTTGCGGCTTTCGCCTGTTCCGCTTCCTGCTTCTGCTTGGCGATGATGAAGTCCGTGCGCTCCAGATGCTCCTTGCCCGTCACCTCCTTTGATGTGCCCCTTTCCATTTCCAGACACTCAGCCAAAACGGTCTGCATTTCGCTCATGGCTTTCTCGTCCAGCTTGCAGGATTTTCCCGTTTCGTGGTTCATCCAATCCCATACGATATGTGCGTGTAAGTTGGGCTTCCATGTGGCATTGTCGCCGGGTACTCCGTAATGCCCCTCGTCACGGTGGATGAAAACCTGCAGGGCTGTGATACCCCAACGCTCCCTGCACACCTTGCAGAACTGCCGCAACTGCTTCATCGTGGTGTCGTCCTTGATGACGACCACGCCCTCCTTGAGCGGAGTGCTGCCACGGACGATGGTCACCTTTCCTGTCTTCTTGTTTACCCGTTCCCGGTCTTTGGTCTGCATCGCCCGACCTGTCTTTTCCTTGACCATTGCGGCTATCTGATTGTAGCGGTCGGTGAGCGTGGCTTCACCGAAATCAGGTGATACCCACGTCTCGTTTCCTGCCATGAGGTCGGTACGGATGTAAAATTTCTCATTGCGGATATTGGCGAGATATTCCGCTGTCCGCCCATTGTGCGCTTCGCTGCTGCCGATGTTGCACGGCTTGATGTTGATGGATGTCTTCTGTGCCATAGACTTGTCTGTATTTTGGGTTTCACTTCGGGTTATTAGGGCAGAGCCATAAGCCCCTCGGGAGAGCCCACAACTTCGGAGCGCAGCGGAGAAGTTATAGTGGGCTATATCTGGGCAAGCCCAGTCAGTCACGCCACGCCAACGGAGTATCGCTGAAATCCTGCGCTGTGCGCCCGTCAGCCCCTCCCGGCTATGGTCGGTCATCCACGCCACCAACCGTGCCGTCCTGCGCTTCTTTCGTGCTTTCTACGGGCTTATTGCCATGCTGTCGTTGCCGTTGTCTCCGGCATGGGTATTGTCTGTTTCGTCTTCCGCATCCACTCTGTTATCCGACCTGTCGGAAACCACAGGCGAACAAAGGGAAGAAAGGGCGGCTGCTCCGCCTGCCATGCTGTCCGTATCTTGTGCTGGACATTGGCAACCGTCCGGCACGGAACACGGCTTGTTCTCCGATGGCATATCATTAGAGTATGGTGTCCGCACTCTGTCTGCCTGTCCTGTGGAAACTGCCGCAGGCTTGACATAATGGGGGTTGGTCAGCAGGACACCATCCACATACCACCCCGTCAGGAAATGCAGGGTGTGTACGGAAGTGCGGTTGTTGGTTCGGGTGGTCAGCATACCGAGCCTGTTGAAGCTGTCAATGAGCTTCCCGATGGTCTTGCGGTTGCAGCCCATGTACTCTGCCAGTTCCACATCGGAAGCTGCTGCCTGTCCCACCTCCAACTCAATCTCAACTCCCTTGATACGGAGGACGGTCTTTGTCCGCACGGCTGCGGTCATCAGCCTGTGCAGGCACTTCTGTCTGTCGATGGCGGCTTTGCCGTCTAAAAGGAAATCCCACTGCCCGGCGGAAAGGATGGTGCAGTAATGTATGGTCTGTTCGTTCTTGCACATAGTTTATGATATTTACAGGTGTTACACTGGTCAACTACCTGCCCATGCCATACCTTTGTTCCGGCATGTGGTATTTCCTGTCCGCTGCGATGCGGTTCAGCACATCCTGCAAACGGTCAAGCTGGTCGTGGTCAAGCACCCGGATGGCACTGATGGTTATCTTCTGCGTGGCAATCCTGCGGTGGGCGATGTTGTTCTCGCTCATCGTGCCGTCACCGTCCGCATGGACGGAGCGGAGGTAGGCATTGACCGCATCCGTCTGTTCTTTTGAGGGGTACGGTGCTGCCCATCGGTCTTGGATGTAGTCAACCATTCGGCAGACCGCATTTGCCAAGAGAGGATTGTGCTGCGCGATAATTGGTATTAAATCTTTTTTCTTCATGTGACTGTTATTTTAGGAGTCTTGTAATTGCTTATTTCTCGTTGATTTTGTTGACTTTGTTGAGAGAGAACTGACAAAAGGGAAAATAGAAATCGCATCCAACGGTTTAGAATTCTACTTTTCTTCTATGGAACACATGCATTGCCTATTTCAATATGCATTCCTGTAATCCGTTCTAATTCACGCTTGTATCTCGCAATCCGTTTTTCGAGTAATACTTTCTCGTCTATACCTACTTTTTCCGGATTATAAGTTGTCTGGTTTGCAACCATGGCAAAGAATATCTCAGCGACCTTGTGGGCGGTGGCAATGACTGCGGCTTTACCTCCGGCCCGTGAACGTATCCTGCGGTAGAAGTTTCCCAACTGGTTCTTCGCATTGGCGAGCGAAGAAGCGATACTTCTAAAAATCAATCCGACATTGTTCCGACGGTGTGGCACGTGGCTTGATATTCTTTTCCCTCCTGATATTTTGGTATTCGGTGCGATGTTGCACCAACAGCAAAACTGTTTGGAAGATGGGAACTTCCGGGTAAAGTCGTGTCCCAACTCACTCATCAGTCCAAGTGCGGTCAGGTGGCTTATTCCGGGTATCTCAAAGACATTCACTCCCCACATGTCATATGCCTTTCTTTCCACATCGAAGCCTACATTCCGTTTACGCTTGTGATAGTCACGACGTTTTTTCGTCGGACTGTATGACGGACGCCCTGTTCCGGCAACCTCCGTGCGATAGTTTTCCATAAGTTTCTCCAGTTCCGTGTCGCATCGGTCAAGTTGGGCGCAAAAATGCTTGAAAGTGTCATAGTTTTGCCTGAGGACAAACAGGAGGTCTTCTTCCCAGTTGCCCTCAAGCGCTTTGGCTATTTCCTCTTTCGGAGTCTTGCACTGGATGTCGGCCAAGTCCGCAAGTTTCTTGGGGTCACGTTCACCTGCAAGAATGGCCTCGATGATACGTATGCCGGATTTTCCCGTAATGTCAGATAGGACAAGCGTAAGTTTTATGTTCATCTGCTGCATGGCTTTCTGCATACGCAGGACTATGCTTGAAGCCTCACGGGAGAGGGTGTCAAGATGACGGGTGAGTGTCCTCATCCGTTTGGCGTCGTTGTGCGGTTGGAAACTTGCCTTGAGCAACCCGTACTGGTGCAGCAACATCAGCCATTCGGCATCCGACTCGTCGGTTTTCCTCTCCGTTATGTTCTTCACGTCCCTTGCGTTGGTCAATACGACATCCATCCCGTCCTCCTGAAGACGGCAGAACAGCGGTATCCAGTAAACCCCGGTGGATTCCATTGCGACTGTCTTTATGCCGCACTCTCTGAGCCATGCCGAGATGGCGTGCAGGTCGGATGTATACGCTCCGAACGCGCGGTTGTTGTCCTTGGAGCGGTCGGCAGGGACGCAAACTTGCATGATACCGTCCGCGATGTCTATCCCCGCCGCATCGGGATTGACTATTCGAAGTTCCGCACCTTTGGCCGTCTTGACTTTTTTTGCTTTCTTTGCCATGATAATAATTGTTACTGTTGTTGATGGATAAAGGCATAAGCCATGTCCTGTCAATGAGCATTCTTCTATACGGCCTCCGACGACCAATCTTTAATTCGCAGGACAAGGAGCCATACTCTTTTGTGGAATTAAAAGCCCAAGAAAAAACCGGCTTGCTTCTTATGCCTACAGCAAAGGTAACTAAAAACGTTTCTGCCGCCGAAGGCGGTGGAAACGTTCTGTGTTCCATTCTGATTTCAATCAAAACAAAGGCTTGGCTTTACTTCTTTGGTTGTCAAGTCACGATGCAACAGATAGTGTAGAAATGCTGGGATTTCGTTTTTCAATTTCTGTAGAAACGAAGTATCATCCTTCTCCAATCTGCTAACCTTTCTCACCCAATAACGTGTTTCCTCCGGCTCAATGTAAACGGGGAAATTCTCGTTATTGGAACACAGCACGAACTTAGCGAAGAACTGCACTTCATAACGGTCTTTTCCTTTGGATTCCATTTTATAGGAATGGGCTGTGCTAAGGTTCTTCAACCGTTCGCTATCCTCACGGCGGTTGAGCAGCACCTCATCCACGACAATCATCAGTTTACCCGCCCAATCCGCATTAAACTGGCTGCGAAAATCCTCGTTGGTATTGAACGTGACATTCTCCTGAAACAATGCTTTCAGAAAATTCAAGAATGTACTCTTTCCCGCATTCCGTTCTTCCGAAACCAACAGGAGTATCGGCAGCTTCTGCGTTGGTTTCAAGTATAATAGTTGGAGGTAATCCATTCCCAACTCATATTGTTCACCGAAGATATGTTCCACCAACGAGCGGATATGCTTGAAATCGCCCTCCACAGGGATATGGGTTATCGGCTCGTAAAGATTGTAGAAGCCTGCAACTTCTTTTTGATAGTTAATATGACTCGGTACTGTACAAAAGCCATTATACTTTGTGATGGAAGGAATATTGTTTTTTCCATAGTCCTGGCGGATAGTGCCAAAGCTCCATTGAATCCGGCGGGTGATAGTTGTACCATCGACCAAAGGCTGCTGCACTACCTTATATATTGTAGTACCTACCCGAATATATAATTCTTCCATATTGTTCCTCTTGGAATTATACATTCAATTCACTACAGCCAGAACCCTGTACTTTCGATTTCATAAGTGAAGCAATCTCTCTTTTTGAGTAAAGATTACGTCCACCTAACTTGTGAACGATGATTGTACCCTCTTTCTGCATACGCCACAAAGTGGTGTAGGTGATATGAAGCCGTTCACATACTTGGTCGCGCGTATAGTATTCGTCACTCTCTTCTGATGTCAAATCGGGCTGGGATTTCTTTCCTACCAACTCTTCCACTAATTCAGAAACAACCTGCTTGAGGTCATCCTTCTGTAACATGATAAAATTTCCTTGCATAATATGTTGTTTAGATGATTATGCCGCGAAATTATTATAGAACACAAAGAAAGCACCTCGGTAAAAATCGTGTCGATTTCTGCCGAGGTGCTTTTAACAGGATAGCGTTTCTTTTTAACTAATCAAGCGTTTATGATAGAATCAATATACATTGGGGGAAAGCAAAGTACGCAGTCTTATGCCCATCAACTTCGCTTGTTCCCTTCCTGTTTGAATAGTTTTTTCTGATAAGTTCAAATTATAGCTATAGTCGCCATGTTCATTGATAATGGCACTATAAAGAGCTTCTGCCCAATCAAAACCAGATTTGAATCCAAGGGCTGGGAACCTCTCCAAAATGGCAGTATGAAAAGTTCGGTAATTGTAAGAATCATTAAGCAAGCCGCCATTAGTCAACGCAGCAAAAATATAGGCAAGAACGGAGTCTGTAGCATTCGTTTCCATCCATTCGGTGAGTATTGTCTCTATCCCATTGGTAAGAAGTTCCGCATAAGGTTGTATAAGCATTTCTTCAAGCAGGACACAGACTTGCTTGCGTCCACGGCGACCTTTAGACTCCTGCAAGGTGGAACTGACTACCTCTTTTGCCCCACCATTTTTACCCATAGCTTTCCATGCCCCTTTGGTATAAGCCGCTTTGTCAAAACTGGTAAGCATTAAAGAGCGTATAAATTGCCCACCAAAACCTTTCTGCCAGACAGACGAGTTTTCTCCCATCATTGTTTTGGAGAGTAAATCTCCCATCTTCACAAAACCATCGTCAAATATCATCCAGTAGAACGTACTACACATGAAAGGATTGTTATGCAGGAGTTTTTGTTTCGTAACCTCTTGATTAAATGTAGAAGCAAACAAGGCTGTCAGTTTCTCATGGACTTGCTGGTAATTGCTTCCAAATTGAGCTTTATTGTAGCTTTCAGTCCCAGGACAAAGGCTTTCAAGTAATTCTGTAATGCCCTTAATCCCATTGAGAGACAGCATTTCTACCAAGTAAGACATGCCTTTAAGAATGAAAGTCATATCACCTTCGTATGCTTTGGCAAAAAGATTTGTAAATTCTTGATAGTCTCCGGGGTGTTCATAGTGCCAGCGACGCAGGCTGAGCAAATTCAAATCCTTGTTAACTGCTTCTTGAGTTTCACGTTTCTTATCCTCCCAATAGGCATGAATGCCTTCTTTAATGTATTTTGCATCCTCTGATTGCTCAAATTTGCTCATGGCATATTCTATTTCCTTAAACCCATTGTCCAATTCCAAATAGCAATACAAGCAGCAGGCAGACACATTCCCATCTTTTATGGCATTGGAGAATTTGTCAATCAACTCATCGGTAGTAACCCCTTCTTCTGTGGTCATTATCTCCAGGATTATGCTTTGTAACTTGTTTGTTTCATCATCTATCTGTTTACTGTAGTTATCGCACAACAGGTTCTTTAAGATTGATTGAATCTTACTCTTAAAGTCTGTATAGATTTCTCGATTCGCTTCAAGCCATTCCTGCATTTCCGATTGACTGGGATAGTTATCATGGTGAAGTTCCTTCATATCATCATCCATATAAACAGTTTTGCTAAATGGTTAATCTTTGAGACATGCCAAAGGAATCACTTTAACTCCATCAGGACGAGAGTATGCCATTGTTCCACCCGTAATCACAATAAGCAAGTCTGGCTCCCGAATAGGCACCTGCTTCTCCGTCTTATTGTGTTCCTGTATCAACCTTTTGAGTTCCAGTAGATGTTTTGCACCGTCATCTATTTCACGGCTACCAAGTTTGCATTCTATCAAGGCGTAACGCCCATCTTCCAGATGTAACACCAAATCAGCTTCCAGACCATATCTATCTCTATAATAGGAAATACGACTATTGAAATCAGCTGTATATGCCTTTAGGTCTCTGATGCACATCTGTTCAAATATGAAGCCAAAGGTTTTGAGCTGAGTCTCTAATGCTTCTGCATTGACATTCATAGCAGCTACAGCAATAGAAGGGTCAACGAAGCAACGCTTGGGAGAGCTACGGATGGCTGTCTTACTACGGATAGCGGGACACCACGCATCAATATCTTGGATAACGAACAATTTTTCCAAGGCAGCAATATAATCATCAAAGGTGTTCATGGACAAACTGATGTCTTCTGACGCAGTGACATCTGCAAGGATATTGCTTTTCTTGGCTAGTGTACTGATATTTCGGGCATACGACTTCATGATTTGTCGAGCAATTTTCGGATTTCGCTGTTTGTTATCTACAGCCGAAATATCATTCTCGCAAACGCTATTTACATAATCCTTGGCGATGAACATGCTTGCTTTTGGTGGCATCTGCAATGTGGCAGGCCAGCCTCCTCGACAGGCAGTCAGAATCAATCCTGGAATATCTAATTTACTTGATGCACCATCAATATCGTAATCAGGATTATTGAAAAGTTCCTGAATAGAAACTTCTCCTGATGATTCCAAAGATTCCCATAAACTCATCGGGTAAATCTTCATTCGTGTAATGCGCCCTGTACCAGTATGCCGAATCTTTGTTTTATCCACGGTGTTGCTTCCCGTCAGAATAAATTGTCCAGGCTTACCTCCTGTATTATCGACAGCTGTACGTACAGCATCCCAAATCATCGGGGCATCTTGCCACTCATCTATCAACCTCGGTTGCTCTCCTTTTAATAATAAAGATGGCTTAGTGGCTGCTGTGGTAAGATACTCTTCCGCTTTATCTGGGTCTTGCAACTTGATTACGCTCTTGGCTTGTTGTTCCGCAGTGGTTGTTTTTCCAGTCCATTTTGGACCTTCTATTAGTACTGCTCCAAATGTTTCCAAGCGTTCTTGAAGCATTTTATCAGCGACTCTTGATAAATATTTCATGACGGTTGCTCTATTTTTAGTACAAAGATACTGATTTTATTTGAAATACGATTGTTCACTTGGTATTTTTGCGGTATTTTACTTGGTACTTTTGTGGCGAATTGTTCCGTATTTTTGCGGTGTTTTGCTTGGTATTCTTGCGGTAAAGGTTACATCAGTTAGATAAATCAACTATCAACTCCATCCTCTCCTCTTCGCTCAAGCCTTTCAACATCTCCAATAAAGTTTTTTTATCTACAACTGGAGCAGTCTCTTTAGGCTTCTCATTAAGCAAATAATAATTATACTCCAACATCTTCGCAAGAGGATAAGCACCTATATAGTTAGAAGTGATGTCACCGCCACCACTATGCCCCATGCTGTCACTTATGTATTTATAAGGTACAACACCAGAATTATTGAGATTGGTAGCAAAGCTATGTCTTGCCCATGTTGGTGATGGTGTTTGTTCCAGTCCTATGAGTTTAGCGACTTTTGCCATGTGCTCACGTATATATCTATTATAACGTTGAATAACCCATATCTCCTGTTCAGGGGTAATAAGTTCGCTCATTATGGGAAATACCCTTCGCCCAAGTTTTGGAGCATTACCATATCGGTTGAGTATCTCTTGTATCTCAGGTGTAACAGGAAATATTACCTCACTGGCACTCTCGTTTCGTTCCCGGGTCTTATGACGAAGAAAACGTAACTGTTTGCCATGAGTGGCATAGTATAGTTCATCATAAGTCAGACGGAGAGTATCAGCAAGATTTTGCCCATCGCCTAAATACATAAAGAGGAATAATCCGAGGTCGCGAAATATAGCATGTTTTTCTCGCCCAAGAAACAACTCGTTCCTATCCTTGTCTTTTGCCTCACCTGCTTTCCAGAAGTCATAGAGTTTACGCATGGTAGCTACATCAAGAAACTCATGCTTGCGGCTTTGGGATTTATTGTAACCTGTGTCCTTGAACATTTCCTTGGTATCACCCTTCATCAAACCATTTGAGATACACATATTGATGATTGTTCTGAGGCTACGAAGTGCGATGGCAATGGTCGTGGTACTCAATTCGTTTTTCTTCATGATTTTTACCCATTTCAAGATAAAGTCACGGTTTATATCGGCAAACGATATGTCCATTCCCAAATCTTTGACAAAACGGTTGCGCACATCTTTACTGCAACGAGCAGAGCCAGCCTTGCCTTCATTAGTTTTAGATTGAATGTATGAATCCCACACTGTAATAATGGTGCTGTCATCATCCTTTCTACCCTGAAATCTGTCTTGCAGCTTGCGAAGAGAGAAGTTGTTTTCTGCGATAAGTTGATTGGCTATAAGTTCCACTCTGTCCATTAGATTTTTCATGTCGTTTCTCTCTGTCAGTTGAACACGACGGCCACTTTTCTCGTATTCGCACAAGGTCAACCATTCTTCCATAGTGTATGTTTTGCCCAAACGAAGAAAGACCTTCTGTCCAGCATGGCACACACGCACAGCCACAGGAAGCGGTTGCGAGTAGTCGCCAGCCTTACGTATGTCAAGAGTCAACGACCCATATACGTTGCCATTTGCAGCCGTGAATTTGGCAAGGCACTTTTCTCCCCTTGAAGTGGTTTTGATTTCCATTTTTGCCGTTTTAGTGACCTTATTTGTTTCTTTCTTCTCCATAATGTGTTTATTTACAAGTGATATTTTGCTCTCTTTGGTGACCTTCAGGTGACCTTTTCGTACGAAAACTACTGCAACCATACGTATTTTCCTGCAAACCACAAAATGTATTAAGTGCTGACAATCAGTATATTTACATAATATGTAATTTCATGAAATACCCTACAAAAAGACTCATAATCTGGAGGTCATAGGTTCAAGCCCTATCTGGTCCACGTTGGAAAAAGCACTTACGAGAAATCGCAAGTGCTTTTTTCTTTTTATCGATGACCTTTTTGAGGCGAAACTCTGTAATAATGGCCTTTTGCAATTCCATGAAATTACAGAGAGTTTTTATGGATTTTTAAATAGAAAGAGTGGCTAAATCTGGCTTTTTAAATAAATCACTGCGATTATTCGTGTAAGGGATAAGATGAGACCGCAATAACTTGTCGGGGAATTATTGAGTATTCTTGAAATTAATACATTATGTACAATAACATGATACACCTATTTCTTCTTTGAGGAACAAGGCGCACAAAAGGCTTTTACATTAGCCCAAGGTTTAGAATGGGATGGTGAAGATGGAATTGACGATTATTGCTAAAATAATTTGCTATATTGCTAAAAATGAGTAGTTTTGTAACTATAACAATCAACTATCATAAATTATGAAAAAGATTCTTGCCTCTTTAGCCGTATTCTTAGCTGTCATTAACATCATGGCACAAGAACACCTTTCATTCAAAGGGATTCCTATTGAAGGAAGCATGACCGAGTTTTGTCAAAAACTAAAAACCAAAGGATTTACTTCTATCGGGCAGGAAAACAATATCTCTTTGTTTACAGGGGATTTTACTGGCCGTGAATCGACTGTAGGTGTAACTG
>OGWZ01001868.1_pt1 | contig 18101 bp, 14 predicted proteins | sample 1576141 | NCBI WGS metagenome assembly OGWZ01 (sample SAMEA3541512, study PRJEB24748) | human gut metagenome | biome: human gut; feature: human-associated habitat; material: faeces | place: China | collected 2012
CGGCCCGGTATACGATCTGCCGGTGCTGCTGTCCATCCTGGCGGCGTCCGGCCAGCTGCCGCCGCCTCCGCCGGAGGACTTGGGCGGTTCGATGCGGCGGCGCGTTTCGGTGCGGTGGGTGAAGCGGTCGGTCTGCCGTGCGAGACGGAGCTTGCCGGAAACGTAGCCGTCCGCCCGCGCCTGCACATACACGCTTTTCATCTTCCGCTTGAGAATGGAGCATACGAGAAACGCGATGAGTATTCCCGCAGCGCACGAAATGACGATCGCCGGTACCGGGCTGCGGCGCACGGGATGTCCCTCCGCCGCGAGCGCAAGGTACTCCCCGCACGCGGAAAGATAGTCCGAAAAGCCGCCGTACCAGTCGTTTTCGCGGAAGTTGTCGAGGAACGTATCCTCGATCTGCTCCTGGGCGTAGCTGTTGAAGGCGTATTCGCTCTTTTCGCCGTAATAGAAGTGGGCGAAGGCGCGGTCGTTCATGCTTAAAAGGAGGATCGCGCCGTTCCGCTCCGCGCCGGCGCCGAGCGAGTTGCGGTGATAGTAGGTATACGCCGCTTCATATGTGCCGCGGCTGTCGATGCGGCAGGCATCGTTCACGGTGACAAGATAAATGCCGACGCCGTAGCGCTGCGCGATGTGCTGCGCGGCCTTTTCGAGCGAGGCGGTCTCGCTCGCGGTGAGGATACCGGCACCGTCCGTTATGTAAGAGAGCTGCGCGCCGTCCGCGAGCGCGGCGGGGGTGAGAGCGAGCAGGAGAAGGAAGGCGAGAAGGAAAGAGCAAATTTTCCGTTTCATATTTTCCCCTCCTTATCGCAGCAGAAAGCTGAGCGCCGTTCCGAGAAGCGCGACCGGCGCGGCAATGGCGGCGAATGTCCGCCAGTATTTTCCGGCGTCCGTCGGCAGATCGCCGACCATTTTGCCGGTCTGCCCGTTCATGGCAAAGAGGAAGCTCTTGCCGTTCCAACGCGTCGAGAGCATCCACACCGGCAGCAGCGCATAATGCACCTTGCCGCGGCGCAGCCGGACGTCCTGCGCGCGGGGAATACACGTGTCGTACCCGCTTACGGTGCGCCCGAGCGCGTCCAGCACCGTTTTCCGGCAGCGCTCGTCGGCGCGGCTTTCGCAGTCGGCGACCGGAACATCGTACTTATCCGCGAGAAAGCCGGGGAGATACGCCGAGGAAAACGGCTTGAGTTCGGCATAGTCGTAGGGCTCAATGGAGTCCATATGCGCGTCCGGCATCCGGCTCGAAGCGTCCACCGGCACCTTTTCAAAGGGCATCGAACCGTCGCGGCAGATCTCGAAATGGTCGGTCTTCGTGACCTCCCAATCGCCGGTGCGGAAAACGCGTGAGCGCGTCGCGTCGTAGCGCGCATGACCATCCGCCTCACCGTCGAACATCCAGAAGGGGACATAAACGCCCTGGATCTTCTCAATCTGGTTCTGAGCGGAAAACGCTCTCGGCAGGAAGGGCTTGTTTTTATAGTGCCGCCGGAGCGCATTGATCGCGTCCTCGCGGCTGAGCTTGAAGGGGAGAACATAGTCCGGCCTCAGCGCCCCGGCAAATTGCCCCGGCACGACGGTCGGGTTGCCGCAGTACGGGCAGGCGGTCGCGGCGGTGTTCGCATCGCAAATGAGCTCCGCACCGCAGGAAGGACAGGAATAGGTCTTCATCCCGGAGGCATCCGCGCCCCAGTCGGAGCTCATGGAGGCGGTGTCCCACGCGCTGCTGTCGTCGCCGCTCTGCGCGGCAGTATCCGCCGTTTCAAACGCCTCGGCGGCCTTTGCTTCCTTTTCCTTATACAGCGCCTCGATCTCTGCAACAGTGTACGAGCTGCCGCAGTAATCGCATTCCAGTTTCCCGGACGCGCCGGAATAGTGCAGCGGCCCGGTGCAGGACGGGCATTGGTAGTTGGTCACCTGTGTCGGCATAGGCACTCATCCTTTCCGATATATTTCTTTTATTTATAACATAAGCATCCCCCGGCTTCAACCCAGAGAGAAGCCGGGGGATGCTGAAAAATGCATTATTTTGCGTTGCCGCGCTTTTTGAGATACACCGCGAGAACAACGCCGGCGATGAGCATCACGACGCCGATCACGATGATGACCGTGCCGAGGATGGCGACGGGGTTCGTAAAGCCGCTGTTGCCCATGCCGGACGAGCCGAACGGGGAGGAGATGACGTTCCCGGCGCTGTCATACCAGATCGTGCCGCTTCCCGCAAAGTCGGAGAAGCCGCCGTATCCGCCGAAGGGATCCATGCCGGTGCTGCCGAAGAACGAACGCTCCATGCTGAGACTGACGCCGCGCGCGACCGCGCCGATCACGATGAAGCCGAGTCCCGCGAGCGCGGTATATACGCCGTAGAGCCAGCCATAGCGCCGGATGAGCCGCCCGATCACGCCGGGGATGGACTCGACCCAGTTGGAGCTCTGTGCCGGGGCCTCCGGTGCGGCCGGGATTTCCGATTCAGGAAATGTCTCCGGTTCCGGCTCGCTCTCCGAGAGCAGCCAGTCCGTCGTCACGTCAAACGCTCTGGCGAGCAGGACGAGCTTCGAGAGCTCCGGCACGGACTCACCGGTCTCCCATTTACTGATCGCCTGCCGCGACACGCCGAGCTTTTCCGCGAGCGCCTCCTGCGAAAGGCCCGCCTTTTTCCGGCAGTACAGAATTTTTTCCGATAGATTCATAAAGGTGTCCTCCTTGAATTTATGGCATCAGTATGACATGGAGGCCGGTTGCGAAGCCACCGTTCCGGCTTGGAACTTTCGCAACCGGCGGTTGCAGAAGCTATTATAACAGAAAAACACCGCAAAAGTACACCAGAAAAACACAAATGTTTCACTGAAAAAGACTTGCTTATGCGTCGGAAAAGATGTACAATTAATTTCATATTTTAAATTGCAAAATAATTTTGCAACATGTTATGAGGGAAGAGATATGAAAGAGAGATTGAATTTCCGGCAGCTCATCGCCGTGGCGAGCATGCTGTTCGGGTTGTTTTTCGGCGCAGGGAACCTGATATTCCCGGTGCATATGGGTCAGCTCGCGGGCGCGAACTCCTATATTGCGGCGCTTGGCTTCATCGTTACGGCGGTAGGTCTGCCTCTTATAGGCGTGGCGGCGTTCGGCATCAGCCGTTCGGACGATCTGCTCGCCATGAGCAGCCGCGTAGGGAAGGGGTACGGCGTGTTCTTTACCTGCGCGCTGTATCTGACGATCGGCCCGCTTTTTGCGATCCCCCGCTGCGCCGCGACGAGCTTTACCATCGGCGTGGAGCCGATGCTCACCGGCGGCGCGGTGACGGAGCTTGCCATATTCTCCGTGATCTTCTTCGCGCTCGTGCTGTTCTTCTCGCTGCGCCCGAGCAAGATCCTCACATGGGTCGGGCGGATCATCAACCCGCTGTTCCTTGTGTTCCTTGCCGTGCTCGTTGTCACGGCGCTCGTAAAGCCTGTCGCTGCCGTTTCGTCGGTCTCGCCGGAGGGCGCATACGCCACCAGCGCCTTCTCCGCCGGTTTTCTGGACGGCTACAATACGATGGATGCGCTTGCCTCGCTGGCGTTCGGCGTGATCGTTGTGGGCGTCATCCGCGATCTGGGCATTAAGCACGACGCCGCCGTCGCGGGCAACACCGTGCGCGCGGGCGTGTTTTCGTGCGTGTTTATGGGGCTCATCTATCTTGCCATGACGATCATCGGTGCGCAGAGCCGCGGCGCGTTCGCCGTGAGCGCCAACGGCGGCATCGCGCTTGCGGATATCGCCGGATACTATTTCGGCACCGCCGGACAGGTCATCCTCGCCGTTACGGTGACGCTCGCCTGCCTCAAGACGGCCATCGGCCTTGTCACGAGCTGCGCGGAGATCTTCCGCGTGCTGTTCCCGAAGTCCATGAGCTATAAGGCGTGGGCGATCGTGTTCAGCGTTGTGTCGCTGCTGATCACCAACGTCGGCCTGACGCAGATCATCGATTATTCCGTGCCGGTGCTCATGTTCCTCTATCCGCTCACGATCACGCTCATGCTGCTGAGCCTGTTCGGACATTTCTTTGACTACGACAAGCGCGTGTTCGTTTCGGTCACGGCGTTCACGCTGGCCGCGGCGGTGCTGGATCTGCTCGCCGCGCTGCCGGACGGGGCGCGTGCCTTCCTGCATGTGAACGGCTTTGTCGCCTTCTGCAAGGAGAGCCTGCCGCTTTTCGGCATCGGTCTCTTCTGGCTCATTCCCGCCGTAGCCGGTCTTGTCATCGGCTTCATTCTCCGCGCCGCCGGGAAGAAAGCGACGGCGTGATAGGCATTTTCATCTGCGCCGCTTATGGCTCCCTCTGACGAGAGAGCTGTCGAACGAAACGAGACGGAGGAAGAGAAAAACGGCGTTTTCCGCGTCGAACGTCTTTCTCGCCCTCCGTCAAAATATCAATTTTGCCGCCTCCCTCGTCAGAGGGAGGTGCTTTTTTCTTCCTCCGCGGCTTTAGCGTTCTTTATATACCGGTACACGCTCGCCTGCGAGCAGCCGAGCTTTTCCACGGTGAACTGCACCGCGCCGCGCAGCTCGAACATGCCCTGCTCATAGAGCCGCGCGACGATCTCGGCGCGCTCGGCCTGCGTCAGACGGCGCAGCGGCACGCCGGCGTCCCTCGTCACGGTCGCGAACAGGTCCTCCATCAGCCCGTTCATGTCGGACTGGAAATGCTCCGCCGGCTGCGCGGCGGCATGCTGCGGCGCGGCGGGCTGCTTGGCGGGCGCGTCGTCTGGGAAGTAGTGGCGGTGGACAAAGTCGTCCGGATGCACCAGCCGGAGGATGGTGTCGCTGACCTCATGGAAGCGGCTGTCGTCAAAGTTGACGCACAAAAGCCCCACGAGCTTTCCACCGTCCTTGATGAACATCGTGCTCGAACGGAGCGTTTTTCCGTTGGATAACTGGCCCGTGTAATTAATAATATAGTTGTTGGATTCGTATTGCTTCTGCATGATCATGCGCAGCGCCGCGTTGGTGATCGGCGCGCCTACGTCCCGTCCGCTGATGCCGCCGTTGGCGATCGCGGCAACGCGGCTCTGTTCCGGCAAAATTTCATGCAGAATGATCTCATAATCCGGCCCGAGAACGTGGCCGAGAAACTCAACAAGCCTTGTATAGTGCAAAAGCAGTTGTTCCGTCATGGGTTTTGTACCTCCCTTGGAGTGCGGTGATTCTCATACTACCATACCAAAACACCCGAGACAAGAAAAAAACCGCGATTTTTCGGGAATTTTCTCACAACGAGAAGAAAGTTTCTCGTTATATAATTTTTTTCCGCCGAAATTTGTGAGCAATAAACAAAAATATATTTAGACCTTGAAAAGATTTGTGATTTATATTGACAGCGTTTTGCGGCGATGATAAACTATTCTCACACCAAGGAGGTGAAAACCAGAATTGAAAAACGTTATCGCAACCGAAAAGGCCCCCGCGGCGATCGGCCCGTATTCGCAGGGCATCCGGGCGGGCAGCCTGATCATCACGTCCGGCCAGCTTCCCATTGACATGGCCACCGGTGCGTTCCCCGCCACGATCGAGGAGCAGACCCACAAGTCTCTTGAAAACTGCAAGGCCGTCCTCGAGGCTTCCGGCGCCACCATGGAAAACGTCATCAAAACCACCGTTTTCCTGAGCGACATGAACAACTTCGCTGCCATGAACGGCGTTTACGCCACGTTCTTTGCCGGGGACTATCCGGCGCGCAGCGCGGTCGAAGTCGCCCGCCTCCCCAAGGACGCGCTCGTTGAGATCGAGTGCATCGCCGTCCTTTAATTTCTTTCGTCGATCTGATACTGTCCGCCAGGCGCCGGCAGCGAGCTGTCTGCGACGACCGGGGTATCTCCAAAACAAAAGGTGCAATGCGCCAACATTATGGAGGTCAGTATTATGAGTAAAGAGTATCCCCTGAACGTTCCCGCGCCCCATCATTTCACGTTCGCCGTCCGCGACATTCCCGATGTCACGGTCGAACAGCGTGAGCGCGTCCTGAAGGCGACGCATTACAACGAGTTTGCCTTCCCCGCCGGCATGCTGACGGTTGATATGCTCTCCGACTCCGGCACCACCGCGATGACCAACCAGCAGTGGGCGTCCCTGTTCCTCGGCGACGAGGCCTACGGCCGCAACACCGGCTACTACGTCCTTCTCGACACCTTCCGCGACATCTTCGAGCGCGGCGGCGAGAAGAACTGGAAGAAGATCATCGACTATGTCCGCACCGACTGCCGCGACGTGGAGACCATGATGGAGAACGTCTACCTTCCCGAGTACGAAGGCGGACTGTTCAACGGCGGCGCCGCCCAGATGGAGCGCCCCAACACCTTCATCATCCAGCAGGGCCGTGCCGCGGAGTCCGTCCTGATGGAGATCGTCAAGAAGATCCTCGCCCAGCGTCATCCGGGCAAGGTGTTCACGATCCCCTCCAACGGCCACTTCGACACTACCGAGGGCAACATCAAGCAGATGGGCTCCATCCCCAGAAACCTCTACCACAAGGAACTCCTTTACGAAATTCCCGAAGGCGGCAAGTACGAGAAGAACCCGTTCAAGGGCAACATGGACATTGAAAAGCTCGAACAGCTCATCCAGGGCGTCGGTCCGGAAAATGTTCCCCTGATCTTCACCTGCATCACCAACAACCCGATCTGCGGCCAGCCGGTCTCCATGGGCAATATCCGTGAGATCAACCGCGTGTCCCGCAAGTACGACATCCCCCTGATCTTCGACGTGGCCCGCTGGGCGGAGAACGCCTACTTCATCAAGATGAACGAAGAGGGCTACCGCGACAAGTCCATCGCCGAGATCGCCACCGAGATGTTCTCCTACTGCGACGGCTTCTGCATGTCCGCGAAGAAGGACGGCCACGCCAACATGGGCGGCATGGTCGCGTTCCGCGACAAGGGCCTGTTCTGGCAGAAATTCTCCGACTTCAACGAGGACGGCACCGTCAAGACCGACGTCGGCGTTCTGCTGAAAGTCAAGCAGATCTCCTGCTACGGCAACGACTCCTACGGCGGCATGTCCGGCCGTGACATCATGGCTCTGTCCGTCGGCATGTACGAGAGCTGCGACTTCAACTACATGCACGAGCGCGTGTCCCAGTGCGAATATCTCGCGCAGGGCTTCTACAAAGCGGGCGTCAAGGGCGTCGTTCTTCCCGCCGGCGGCCACGCCGTGTACATCAACATGGACGAGTTCTTCGACGGCAAGCGCGGCCACGAGACCTTCGCGGGCGAGGGCTTCTCGCTCGAGCTGATCCGCCGCTACGGCATCCGCGTCTCCGAGCTCGGCGACTACTCCATGGAATACGACCTCAAGACCCCCGAGCAGCAGGCGGAGCTGGCGAACGTCGTCCGTTTTGCCATCGACCGCAGCCGTCTCACCCAGGAGCATCTGGACTACGTCATCGCCGCTGTCAAAGCGCTGTATGAAGACCGCGAATCCATCCCCAACATGCGCATCATTTGGGGCCACAATCTCCCGATGCGCCACTTCCACGCGTTCCTTGAGCCCTACCCCAACGAAGAGAAGTAAGAAGTAAGAAGAAGTAAAGCAAAACCCTGGAGAAACTGAGAAAGCGCATACCAGCGAACCCGGACGGCACGGCGCCGGTCCCCACCGGCGTCGTGCGTCAGTCGAATCCATCAAATTATTGGAGGGAAAATCAATGGCAGACAAACAGCTTACCTCAAACCGTGACGGCTTTACCAGCCGGTGGGGTTTCATCCTCGCCTGCATCGGTTCCGCCGTCGGCATGGGCAACATCTGGCGCTTCCCCATCATGGTCTCGGTATGGGGCGGAATGACGTTTCTTATCCCGTACTTCATCTGCGTTCTCCTGATTGGTTCTACCGGCGTTATCGGCGAGTTTGCTCTCGGCCGTGCGACCGGCGCCGGCCCCATCGGCGCTTTCGGCGAATGCACGGCTCTCCGCGGCAACCGCAAGATCGGCGAAGGCATCGGCCTTATCCCGGTCATCGGCTCTATGGCTCTCGCGATCGGTTACACGGTCGTCATGGGCTGGATCTTCAAGTACACCTTTATCTCCATCACCGGCGATATGCATGCAATGGGACAGGACATGGCGTCCATCGGCGGCCACTTTGACGTTGTCGCGGTGAATAACGTCCCCTGCATCATTGTTGCGATCCTCGCTTCCTTTGCCATCATGGCGCTGGGCGTATCCGGCGGCATTGAAAAAGCCAATAAGATCATGATGCCGGCGCTGTTTGTCCTGTTTGTGGTTCTCGGCGTTTATATCGCGTTTCTTCCCGGCTCCGGCGCCGGCTACAAGTACATCTTCACGCTCGACCCCAAAGGGCTGCTCAACCCGTTGGTGTGGATTTTCGCCTTCGGCCAGGCGTTCTTCTCTCTGTCCGTCGCCGGTAACGGTTCGGTCATCTACGGCTCCTATCTGCCGAAGAATGAGAACATCGTGACCTCCGCGAGAAACGTTGCCGTGTTCGATACGCTCGCGGCTCTCCTTGCGGCATTCGTCATCATCCCTGCGATGGCGGCGGGCGGCGCTCCTCTGGAGAAAGGTGGCCCGGGGCTCATGTTCGTGTGGCTCGTCAACGTTCTTAACGGTATGCCCGGCGGCCGTATCATCGGCGTTATCTTCTTCATCTGCGTCCTGTTTGCCGGCTTGAGCTCCATTATCAACCTGTATGAGGCTCCGGTCGCAACGCTGCAGGACAACCTGAAGCTCAAGCGCGTCCCTGCAACGGCGATCATTCTCGCTGTGGGCGGCATTGTTGCCATTTTTATCCAGAAGATCACCTCCGAGTGGATGGATGTCGTCTCCATCTACATTTGTCCGCTTGGCGCGCTGTTGGCCGGCGTGATGTTCTTCTGGGTCGCGGGAAAGGACTTTGCGCTCAAGGAGGTCAACCATGGCCTCAAATCCCCGATCGGCGGCTGGTTCTATCCGCTTGCCAAGTATGTGTACTGCATCCTCTGCGTTATCGCGCTGGTTGCAGGCGCGGCGCTCGGCGGCATCGGCTGATCGACCCGATCCAATAAAAACGCGCGTATCGGCTCTCCGGTACGCGCGTTTTTTCTTGCTCTATGGCAAAAACCCTGCTACAATGAACCCCCGGATGGCGAAAACCGTCTAACGAATATCATAAAATGCTTTTAGGAACGAAACACCATGAAACAAAGCGACAATACAAACCGAACGCCTGCCAATTGGGACGGCACACCGCAGGAGGACTATTTCTCCGACTGGAATACTCCGCCGGAGGAATATCCCGCCGCGGGACGGCATCTCTCGCCGGAAGCGCGGGAAGAATACTATGCCGAGCGCGACGCCTACTACGCCCGCCGGGACGCTTACTATGCGCAGCGCGATGCCTACTACGCCCAGCGCGAGCGCGAGGAGCGCGCCGCGGACGAGGAAGGCGAAGAATACGAAGAGGAGTACGGCGAAGACTATGCCGACGACGCGGACGAGCCGGAGGAGGAAGAGGACGACGTTTCCTATGCCCCCGAGGACCGCGCCGAAACGCCGGAGGAGCCGAAAGAGAAGCCGAAAAAGAAAAAGCGCCGCCGCAAAGGAGGCTTTCTGCGGTTTCTTGTCACGGTCATCCTGCTTGCGATCGTCGCGCTGGTGGTCATCGGCAAAGCGCCGGTGCGAAATCCGGGTAACCTTGAGCGTATTTCGGGCCGCAGTACGGTACTTCTCTGCGGCACGGACGAGGATGGCATGCGAACCGACACGATCCTTCTCCTGACGCTCGACCGGAACGAGGGCAGCATCCGCCTTTTGAGCATCCCGCGCGACACCTATGCGCCTGCCTACTATGTGCCGAAGATCAACTCGGCCTACGGCGCGGTCGGCGGCGGGGAAAAGGGCATGGAGCAGCTCATGGAGCAGGTGAAAAACGTCGTCGGCTTCATGCCGGACGGCTATGCGCTCGTTAATCTCAGCGCCTTTGTGGAGGCGGTCGATCTGCTCGGCGGGCTGGATTTTGACGTGCCCATGGACATGGACTACGACGATCCCGACCAGAACCTTTTCATCCATCTGAAAGCCGGCGAGCAGCACCTGACCGGCGAGCAGCTTATGTGGGTCGTGCGTTTCCGCTCGGGATACGCCAATGCCGACATCGGCCGCACGGAGGTGCAGCGCGCGGTGATGAAGACCGCCATGAAGCAGTGGCTGCGGCCGAAAACGCTCACTGCGCTGCCGGGGCTCTGGCGCATATATCAGGAGAATCTCACGACCGACCTCTCGGTGCGCAACATCGTCTGGATGGCGCGCGTGCTCCTGAAGGGCATGAGCGGCGATATTGAAGCCAACGTTCTTCCCGGCTACGCCACCATGGCGGGCGATGCCTCGGTCTACATGATCGACACCTACGCCGCCTCGGCTATATTGCCGGATTACAGTCCCTATAAATAAAGGAAAGCGCCCCGACCGTGGTCGGGGCGTTCTGCTTGGTTCGCGTAGTGAGAAAAACCCTTCAGTCAGCCTGACGGCTGCCAGCTCCCCTGTTAGGGGAGCCAAGATAGTATTCCGAAAACCTGCTTGCCTCCCCTAACAGGGGAGGTGTCTTTTGCCGCAGGCAAAAGACGGAGGGGTTTTTCGCGCGGGGAGACGATCCTCCTGTGGAAAGTAAATGCTGAAAACCGCGACAAAGAAAATATAATTTGAAAAATAATTTATATAAAACTATTGACAAAAGTTTTTCTTGTGCTATACTATGATCAAAAGGTCAAAATAGGTCAAAGGAGATGGTTCCTTTTGAAAAAGACATTGTACAGTCTGATGCTCAACGAGGAGGTCGTCCGCGAGGTGGACGCGCTCGCGCACCGACTGGGGACGAGCCGGTCGAATCTCATCAATCAGATCCTCGCCGAATATGTGAACTATACGACGCCGGAGCGCCGCATCAACGACATTTTCTCCGCGCTCGAGCAGCTCATCAGCCCCTCGCGTGAGCTTGTGCCGTTTTTCTCGCCGAACAGCAGCACGATGTCGCTCAAAAGCTCTCTGCAGTATAAATACCGCCCGACGGTCAAGTACGAGCTGGAGCTGCACGGCGGCGACGAAAACTCCATCGGCGAGCTGACGGTGCTCTTCCGTACGCAGTCCGAAGCGCTCATCCGCGCGATGACGGAGTTTTTCCGGCTCTGGAAGCGTATCGAAGATACGCATCTGCCCGCCGGAACGGAGCGGCAGTATGCGCTGTACGACGGCAAATTCGTCCGTTCCATCGCGCCGCCCACCAAGGACTGCACCGCCGACGAGCTGGCGCAGGCCATCAGCGAATACATCCAGCTTTTTGACCGGCTGATGAAGGGCTATGTGAGCGGCGAGCTGGATGCGCGCGCTATCGAGCGCGAGTGGTTCACGCAGATGCGCCGCGCCGCCGTGCTGATTTAATCCTGTATACCATTTCTTCTCTTAATTTATTAAGGAGGGATTTTCATGAACGCTGAAAAATTCACCCAGAAAAGTCTGGACGCGGTCCGCACCGCCAAATCCATGGCGGAGGAAAACCGCAACAACTATATCACCCCCGAGCATCTTCTCTATGCTCTCGTCGATCAGGACGGCGGGCTGATCCCGTCCCTGCTCGGCAAAATGAAGGTGGACTGCAACGCCGTCCTCTCTGAGCTCGATACCGCCATCGCCGCGCTGCCGAAGGTCGGCAATGTGAGCGAGGTGTATCTCTCCCCGGAGTGCGACCGTGCCATCAATGCCGCCGAGAAAGCCGCCAAATCGATGGGCGACGAGTACATCTCCGTCGAGCATCTGATGATCGGCGTCTTCGCCGCCGCCACGCCGGCGATCAAGCGTATTTTCTCCGACCACGGCATCACGAAGACCGCCTTTACCGAGGCGCTTTCCAAGGTTAAGACCGGTCCCGTGACCGGCGATAACCCGGAGAGCACCTATGACGCTCTCGCCAAATACGGCACCGATCTCGTCAAGCGCGCCCGCGAAAACGAGCTCGACCCCGTGATCGGCCGTGATAACGAGATCCGGAACGTCATCCGCATTCTCTCGCGTAAAACGAAGAACAACCCCGTGCTCATCGGCGAGCCGGGCGTCGGCAAAACCGCCATCGCCGAGGGGCTGGCGCAGCGCATCGTGCGTGGCGACGTGCCCGAAGGACTCAAGGACAAGACCATTTTCTCGCTCGACATGGGCGCGCTGATCGCGGGCGCCAAGTACCGCGGCGAATTTGAGGAACGGCTCAAAGCCGTGCTCGAGGAAGTCCGCAAGAGCGAGGGCGGCATCATCCTCTTCATCGATGAGCTGCACACCATCGTCGGCGCGGGCAAGACCGAGGGCAGCATGGACGCCGGCAACCTCTTGAAGCCGATGCTCGCCCGCGGCGAGCTGCACTGCATCGGCGCCACGACGCTCGATGAGTACCGCAAGTATATCGAAAAGGACGCCGCGCTCGAGCGCCGCTTCCAGCCCGTGCAGGTGGATGAGCCGACGGTCGAGGACACGATCTCCATTCTCCGCGGTCTGAAGGAGCGCTACGAGGTCTATCACGGCGTGCGTATCCATGATAACGCGCTTGTCGCTGCCGCGACGCTCTCCAACCGCTACATCACCGACCGTTTTCTCCCCGATAAGGCCATTGACCTTGTGGATGAGGCGTGCGCCCAGATCCGCACGGAGATCGATTCCATGCCCGAAGAGCTCGACGGCATCCGCCGCAAGATCATGCAGCTCGAAATCGAGGAAATGGCGCTCAAGAAGGAGGACGACCAGCTCAGCCAGGATCGTCTCGCCAAGCTGCGCGAAGAGCTCGCCAATCTCAAGGACAAGTTCAATGAGATGAAAGCGCGCTGGGAAAGCGAAAAGAACAGCGTGGACGAGGTCAAAAAGCTCAAGGGCGAGATCGAAAAGCTCCACGCGGACATCGAAAACGCGCAGCTGCGCTACGAGTATGAAACGGCGGCCCGGCTCAAATATTCCGAGCTGCCCGCGCTGGAGAAAAAGCTCACCGAGGCCGTGAAAGCCTCGGAGGAGAAGAAGCAGAACTCCATGGTGCACGACACCGTTACCGAGGAGGAGATCGCCGCCATCGTCGCGCGCTGGACGGGTATCCCCGTGGCGCGCCTCGTCGAGGGCGAGCGCGAAAAGCTCCTGCATCTGGATGATTATCTCCACCGCCGTGTCGTCGGTCAGGACGAGGCTGTGCAGAAGGTCACGGAGGCCATTCTCCGCTCCCGCGCCGGCATTGCCGACCCGAACCGCCCGATCGGCAGCTTCCTGTTCCTCGGCCCCACGGGTGTCGGCAAGACCGAGCTTGCGAAGTCCCTTGCCGAATGCCTCTTTGACGACGAGCACAACATCGTGCGTATCGATATGACCGAGTATATGGAGAAGTTCTCCGTTTCGCGTCTGATCGGCGCGCCTCCGGGGTACGTCGGCTACGACGAGGGCGGCCAGCTCACCGAGGCCGTGCGGCGCAAACCCTACAGCGTTGTGCTGTTCGACGAGATCGAAAAGGCGCACCCGGATGTGTTCAACATCCTGCTGCAAATTCTCGACGACGGACGCATCACCGATTCGCAGGGCCGCACCGTAGACTTCAAGAACACGATCATCATCCTCACCTCGAACCTCGGCAGCCAGTATCTGCTCGAAGGCATCGATATGGAGGGCAACATCACCGATTCCGCGAAGGAAGCCGTGACGGCCGAGCTGCACCGCGCGTTCCGGCCGGAGTTTTTGAACCGTCTCGATGAGACGATCCTCTTCAAGCCGCTCACGAAGGACAACCTCACCGGCATCATCGATATCATGGTCGAAGGGCTCAAGAAGCGCTTGGCCGACCGCTCGCTCAAGCTCTGCATCACCGATAAGGCGAAGGAGCTTATCATCGAGCGCGGCTACGATCCGCTCTACGGCGCGCGTCCGCTGCGCCGGTATCTCCAGAGCAGCGTGGAAACGCTGCTGGCGAGAGCCATCCTCTCCGGCGATATCGCCGCGGGCAGCACGCTCACGGTGGACGTCGAAAACGACGAGCTCGTCTGCCGGTAAAACAAGAAAAAGCTGTGCGAACGAAAGTTCGTACAGCTTTTTTCCTTCCTGAGACGAAACCCCCGGCGCATAGGCTGCGCCGGGGGTTTCGTCTCTCGCCGGAAGATCCGGGAGTTGCGTTTTTTACATGAACAGCGGGGCGAAGATCGCGATCAGGGCAACGATCGTTGCGCACTGAATGACGGTGACGGCGGTGGACATGTACTTGGGAACGGTATTCATTGTATCTTCCTCCGAATGAATTATTATTTAGTATGGACGGATACTAACACCGGCCACTCACAAAGTCAAGCCTGCTTGCGAATAAAATTCAGTAAATTATGAAATTTATGAATCGTGAACGGGGAAACACGAATAAAAATGAATATACTGTGGATTTTGACAATGAATAAAAACAAATGTCCGGCGGACAGAGAACCGGCGGACATTTGTCGGGAAATGCTTTGGGATATCAGATCGCGATCGGCACGGCGTCCGGCTCGATGGGGCAGACGTAGCCGGATCCGGCTCGCCCGGCGTATTCCTCGCGGGCCTTTTGCAGCAGCGCGGGATCGTCGATGAGCGCGATGGCGGCGGTTGCCAGAGTTTTTCCGGCGCAGAGGATCGCCTTGTGTGCAAGGGATGTTTTCCCGCAGGTAACGACCTGCCACGAATGGCCCGGCACGCCCGCCGGCCACGCGGCGATAAGCGCCTGCGCTGTCGGCGTCTGCCAGCTCACGTCGCCGACGTCCGTGCTGCCGGGGAGAAAGCCCTCGCCGGAGTAGAGAGGGAGGAGGAAGTCGTTCATGGGCTTGGTCATATTCTCTGAAAGCGCACGGGATTCTTTGGCGATTTCGCTGTCAAACCTTGCGCCGATGCCGGGAGCGCGCGTCTGCGGCGGAAACGTCCGGCAGAGCGCCGAGGCAAAGGTAAGCTCCTCCGCCGTATACTGCGGCACGCCGGTTTCGGCGAACGAGGCGTGCAGCAGCGCTTCGAGCGTGAAGTTCGGCAGCGTTTCCGCCGTGCCGTCGATGAATACGCGCTCGTAGCTTGTCCCGGTCATAAGCGCCGCGCCCTCGGCGATGGCGTCCACGCGCTTTTGGAGCTTTACGGAATCGGCAACCTTGTTGGCGCGGACCATGTAGAGCACCGAAGCGTTCGCCTGCACGACGTTCGGCGACACGCCGCCCGCGTCCGTGATGGCATAGTGGATGCGGCAGTCGTCGGTCATGTGCTCGCGCAGAAACTGCACGCCGATGTTCATAAGCTCCACGGCGTCAAGCGCGCTGCGCCCGTTGTGCGGGTCTCCGGCGGCGTGCGCGGCAACGCCGTGGAATTTATAGAGCACCTGAATGCACGAGTTGTTCGTGCCGGTGGATATCTCGTTCGTGTCGGACGGGTGCCAGGTGAGCGCGGCGTCGAGCCCGTACCAGAGCCCCTCGCGCGCCATATACGCCTTGGCCGCGCCGCCCTCCTCGCCGGGGCAACCGAAGAAAACGACGGTGCCGGGCTTTCCGCTCGCGGCGAGATACTCCTTTACCGCCGCGGCGGCGGCGAGCGAACCGGCGCCGAGCAGATTGTGGCCGCAGCCGTGGCCGTTTCCGCCGGGGGTTACGCTCTGCGCTTCGGCAACGCCGCTTTGCTGCGAGAGGCCGGAGAGCGCGTCAAACTCGCCGAGGATGCCGATCACCGGATGGCCGGAGCCGTAGGAGCCGGAAAACGCCGTTTCAATGCCGCAGAGGTTCTTCTGCACCGTGAAGCCCAGCTTTTCCAGCGCGTCCGTATAGAGCGCGGCGGCCTTGAATTCCTTGAGCGAAAGCTCCGGCTCGTCCCAGATCGCGTCGGAGATCGCGGTGAAAGTATTTGCGTGCGCGTCGATCGTATGCAGCGCGGCTTTTTTGATTTCGTTCATATCACAACACCTTGGAAAGAAAATCCTGCAAACGGGCGCTTTGCGGGTGCTGGAAGATGTCTTCCGGCGTGCCCTGCTCCACGATGCGCCCCTCGTCCATGAATACGACGCGGTTGCCGACCTCGCGGGCAAAGCCCATTTCGTGCGTTACGACGACCATCGTCATGCCGTCGCGGGCGAGCTGCTTCATAACGTCGAGCACCTCACCGACCATTTCGGGGTCAAGCGCGCTCGTCGGTTCGTCAAAGAGCATCACGTCCGGCTCCATGGCGAGCGCGCGCACGATGGCGACGCGCTGCTTCTGCCCGCCGGAGAGCTGCGAGGGGTAAGCGTCGGCGCGGTCGGCAAGCCCGACGCGCTCCAAAAGCTCCACGGCCTTCGTCTTTGCTGCGGCCTTGTCTGCTTTTTTTACAAGAATGGGGGAGATGGTCAGATTTTCGAGCACCGTTTTGTGCGGGAAAAGATTGAAGTGCTGGAACACCATGCCCATCTTCCGGCGGTGAGCGTCGAGATCGATCTTCTTTCCCTGCGCGTTTTTCTTCTTTGTAATGTCCGTCCCCTCCACGATCACGCTGCCGGAGGTCGGCGTTTCGAGCAGATTGAGCGAGCGCAGGAACGTAGACTTGCCGCTGCCGGAGGGCCCGATGATGACGATCACGTCGCCCTTGCGGATCGTGAGATCCACGCCGTCGAGCGCTTTGACCGTGCCGTCGCGGAAGTGTTTGCAGAGGTCTTTGACCTCAATGAGCGTTTCACCGGTCTGCACGGCTCATCCTCCTTTCAAAGAATCCGAACAGTTTGCTGAGCAGGAACGTCAGAATAAAATAAATGACACCGACGATCACGAGCGGCTCCAGAGGCAGATAGCTTGCGCCGCGCACGATGAGATACTGCGTCATAAGATCGCCGATAAAGAACGTGGACGCGAGCGAGGTGTCCTTCACGATCATGATAAACTCGTTGCCGAGCGCGGGAAGGATCGTTTTGAGCGCCTGCGGCACGAGAATGTACCAGGTGCGCTGGAACGAATTCATGCCGAGACTCATGGCCGCCTCGCTCTGCCCGGCGTCTACCGACTGAATGCCCGAGCGGATGACCTCGGAGACGTAGGCGGCGCTGTTGCAGACGAGCGCGATGGCGATGCAGAGAAATTTCTGCTTATTGAGCGCCGGAATGAGCGCGGGCAGGGCAAAGTAAAAGAAATAGAGCTGCAGAAGCATCGGCGTGCCGCGGATGATCTCGATGTAAGCTGTGGAAAGCCAGCGCAGCGGCGCGATCTTGGAAAGCTTCATTCCCGCGAGCAGGCAGGCGATCACCGCGCCGAACGCCACCGTGATCGCGGCGAGCAGCAGCGTATACGATACGCCGGTCACCAGAAACTTTTCCCAGTATTTGGTGAACAGCTTGATGATGTTTTCAAACTTTATGAAACTCATGGACGGATCCTTCCCCTCCGCCCGCCGGAGAGATCCCCCACGGCGGGCAGCTTGTTATTTGCAATCAGTCTTCGACGCTTACTTCGGCGGCGTTCTCCGACTTGGCAAGCGCGACGGCGTCTTCGTACCATGTGCCGTACAGTCCGTCGGCATAGGCCTTGGCGAGAGCTTCGTTTACAACGTTCAGCAGCGCGGTCTCGCCTTTGGTGATGAGAATGACGTTCGCTTCATACTCGGCGGCAACTTCAAATTCCCAGGGACAGATCATAAGATCGGGGTTGGAATCAAGGATCATTTCGGCGTTGCCCTTCGCAACGGCCAGCGCCTCGATGCTGCCGTTCTGCAGCTCCAGCACGCCAACGCCGAGATCGCCGATGGTGATGGGGTTCGCGTCGGGCAGCTGGGAGGTGAGGAGATTCATCTGGAGCGAGGCGTTCTGCGCGCCGACATCCACGCCGGAGAAGTCCTCGGCGGAGGTGTACTTGTCGGCGTCGGTCTTTTTGATGAGGATGACCTGCTCGGTTTCGTTATCGCCGGCGTAGTAGTAATCGGAGATCTCGTAGTTCTCGCCGCGCTCCTCCGTCCAGGAGTAGCCGGAAATGGACATCGGCACGGAGCCGGTGTAAACGGCAGTCTGGCAGGCGTCAAAGCTCATCGGCTCAATGACAAGATCCACGCCGATGTAGTCGGCGATGTACTTGGCGAGCGTCACGTCAAAGCCGACGTACTGCTCCTGCCC
>OGWZ01001871.1_pt1 | contig 18081 bp, 10 predicted proteins | sample 1576141 | NCBI WGS metagenome assembly OGWZ01 (sample SAMEA3541512, study PRJEB24748) | human gut metagenome | biome: human gut; feature: human-associated habitat; material: faeces | place: China | collected 2012
TTCCAACGTTGTCGGCAACTGGATGGACCTGTTCACCATCTACATCACGCCGTTTGCAGCGCTTTTGGCAGCGGTCATGTTTTTCTGGGTCTGCGGCAAGGGCTTTGCGGCCAACGAGATCAACACCGGCAGCGCGCATCGCTTCGGCAGCTTTATCGAGGGCATGGGCAAATACGTCTACTGCACCGTGACCTTCATCGTGCTCGTGCTCGGCATTGTTTTCGGCGGCATCGGCTGAACGGCGCGGCGTTCGTCTGTTCGTGCTGCGATGTGAGGCTTGCAGCCATGCGTGAGTGAGGAGTGAGCCGCTCCGCGGGAAAACGCACCTTTCGGCACTCCGCTTGGCCTTGCCGCAGAGGTTGCGCTTTGCTCGTTTTCAGTGAGGAGTGAGGAGTTGTGGTAGATTTTTCTTCGAAAAATCTTTTTAACGGGTGCAGGGTGGAAGGCTGAACGTCTATCCGTCAGATGCGGCCTGGATGAAAACTTTCAATCAGCTTTGAGCGTCAGCGAAAAGCTTCCAAAACTCCTAACTCCTCACTGCCGAAGCGCTGAGCGCTGAGGCTCCACGCAAGCGAAGCGCGCGTGGACTCACTCCTAACTGGCGCAGGGCTCCTGCCTACAACAAAAAATCAAACAAAAAAATCGAGGTGACAACACTTGTCTAACAACAATTCTTCCCGCGATGCCTTCCGCAGCCGTTTTGGTTTCATCATGAGCTGCATCGGCTCGGCGGTCGGCATGGGCTGCATCTGGCTCTTTCCGTATCGCGTCGGCCAGTACGGCGGCTTCGCGTTTCTCGTGCCGTTTCTGATCTTCGTCGTTGGCCTCGGCTTCTGTGGCGTCATGGGCGAAATGGCCTTCGGCCGCGCCATGCGCACCGGCCCTGTGGGCGCGTTCCGCAAAGCCACCCAACGCCGCGGCTCGAAGATCGGTGGTATTTTCGGACTCCTGCCGCTCATCGGCTCCACTGGCGTGGCCATCGGCTACACCGTCATCGTCGGCTGGATCCTGCGTTTTCTCTTCGGCGCAGCCACCGGCGGCATGTTTGCAACAGAATCCGGCGCTTACTTTGGTGAGATCGCCGGCAATTTCGGCAGCATCGGCTGGCACATTATTGCCATCGTGCTCACGTTCGTCGTCATGAACGCCGGCATCTCCGCCGGCATTGAGCGCGCCAACAAGATCGTCATGCCGCTGTTCTTTTTCCTTTTCGTCGGGCTGGCGATCTTCGTTGCGACGATCCCTGGCTCGGAAGCTGGCTACGAATTTCTCTTCTCGCCAGACTGGTCCGCGCTGGCTGATCCAAAAACCTGGATGTACGCCCTCGGTCAGGCGTTTTTCTCGCTTTCGCTGGCTGGATGCGGCACCATTGTCTACGGCAGCTATCTGAAAAACGACACCGACATCGTTTTCTCCGGCGTCATGGTCGCAGCCTTCGAGCTCATCGCTTCCATCCTCGTGGCGCTGACGATCCTGCCAGCGGTTTTCGCTTTCGGCATCGATCCCCAGAGCGGCCCACCGCTGATCTTCATCACCCTGCCATCGATCTTTGCGCAGCTGCCATACTCGCAGATCCTGGCCATCGTTTTCTTCCTGGCGGTGTTCTTCGCCGGCATCACCAGCCTTGTCAATCTCTATGAAACGCCAATCGAAGCGCTGCAGGAACAGTTCGGTCTCAGCCGTATCGCGTCCTGCGTCGTCGTCTTCGGCTTCAGCCTGCTTGTCGGCATCTTCCTGGAAAATGGTGACACCGTTTCCAGCTGGATGGACATCTTCACCATCTACATCATGCCAGTTGGCGCGCTGCTCGCCGGGATCATGTTCTTCTGGATCTGCGGCAAAGGTTTCGCTGCCAGCCAGATCGAGATGGGCAGCAAATATCGCGTTGGTCGTTTCATCGAGGGTCTGGGCAAATACGTCTACTGCGGCGTCACCATCATCGTGCTGATCCTCGGTGTCGTTTTCGGCGGCATCGGCTGAGCAGAGGAGGCCAATCATGGCAAAACTCGAGATCGAACAATCCGACCAGGCAAAAGTGCTTTTTGCCCAGCTTGCTGAGAGCGACCGAACGCTCGTGCGCAAGGTGCTCACGATCATCGACAGCGCGCCGCTGATGCCGGAGCAATCGCTGCTCGTGCAGCTCGGTGTGCTGGAAGAGCTCCTCGCCGCCGTAAAAGAAGGCGCGCACGTCAGTGCCGTCATCGGCGAGCCGGAAGCCTTCGCGCAGCGCGCCATCGCTGAGATCGGCGAGGACGTGCGCCGCGACCGCCACATCGGCGCGCTCATGGGCGGCATCGCCATCTGCGCCATCGTGCTCCTGGCGCTTAGCGCCGTCAGCCTTGTCAAAGGGCTGATCGCCGGCGTCTCGTTCATGCAGATCACCACCAGCCTCAACCTCGGCCACGTGCTCTGCTTCATCTGCGTGCTTGCCGGTGTGCGGTTTTTCGTCATGGGCGACAAAAATGCCGACTACAACGCGCCGCAGAAAGCCCGCAAGCGCACCCAGCTCGTTGGCGTTCTCTTCATCCTCGGCTTCATCTGTCTGCTCGCTGCCATTTTCGCCGAGCTTCCTGTCGTGCTCACCGTGCAGGCTGTGGTTGTTTTCGCCCTCGCGCTTGTGCTCATTCTCGCCTGGAAACTCAGCGGTAAAATCTGAATAGCTTTTATCACCGCCTCGCAGCAGCGATGCGGTGATTTTTTCTGCACGCTGAGAGAAAATCTTGCCAGCAAGAGCGGTCCTTGTTAGAATTAAAATAAGATAAAAGAATATAACGCGCTGACGGGATGGTGAAAACCAAATGCCTGTCAGTGAGAAAAGGGGAGAGAAATCATGAAAGATCGCACACGAAAAATTTGCAGCGCGCTGCTCACGCTGACGCTTTTCATTGGCATTCTGCTGCCAATGGGTGCACCGCCGGCGCAGGCGGGGACGATTTTTGACCGCTCGGAATTCCGCTACGACGAGAATGGCGATGGCACCATTTGCATTACCGATTTACCGCTTGATCATGGTGAGTCGGTCGAGATTCCGGAGACGATTGACGGGAAAACTGTGACGGCGCTCGACACCACGCTGTTCTACGCCGTCGATGGTGTCCGATCCGTGACAATTCCAGGCACGGTAAAAGAGATTCCGTCGAGCCTTTGTGATGATCAGAGCGTGCTCACGACAGTTGTTTTGAAAAATGGCGTTGAAACGATTGGCGCGCGTGCATTTCAGAACGACAAGAATCTCTCGTCGGTGAGTCTGTCGAACTCGCTGACAAAAATCGGAGAGAGCGCGTTTGAGTTTTGCTATGGGCTCTCTGCGATTACGTTGCCAAATGGATTGACGACGATCGGTACGCAGGCGTTCAGTCGCACGGGACTCACTGCGCTGGTATTGCCGGACAGTGTGCAGTCGGTGAGCCGTGAAGCGTTCAGCTACAACAGTGCGTTGGAGACGGTAACGCTTTCGGCAGGGATGACGACACTGCCCGCTCTGTCGTTTAGAAGCTGCACCAGCCTGCGTGAGGTTACGATCCCGGCGAGCATTACGACGATCGCTTCGACAGCGTTTGACGGCTGCAGCAAACTTTCAACGATCTATTACGGCGGTTCTCAATCGCAGTGGCAGGCGCTCGTTGCGGACGTTGACGAACTGCAGGATGTGAATGTCATCTTTGGCAGCGATGAGCCGCAACAGCCGGAAACACCGGAATCCACGATTCCGACGCCGATCGATGTGACAGCGACGAGTACCGTTGACGGTGTGCAGCTCAGCTGGAGCATTCCGCTTTCTGATCCGTGGTCAGATTGGGTGTACGATGGCTTCATTATTTATCGTGAAAATGCCAGTGGTAAGTTCACGGAGATCGATCGCTCATCCGTAATGACGTACGTCGATAAAGATGTCAAGGACGGTGGCAGCTACACCTATTGGCTCTGCGCTTATGATGGTTCTGCAACCGGCGGCTCCAGCAAAACAGTCACCATCACCTACGATGCCAATCCGTTCACCACGACGACCATCCGCGATACAGCCATCCGCATCGGCAATCAGGAGGATGGCAGCACCAATTTCACTGGCGTCGACAAGCTCTGGCTCACCACCGGCGCTCAGGGCATGCGGATCGATCTCATCTTTCCTGAAGAGATGGACGAGCTGAAAAATCAGCAGCTCAGTGTGACAGTGAGCGGCGGCGGCCAGACGTTCCAGGGCACGGCTGTGGAATACATTGGCCAGCAGGTGAGCTTCACCCTGGCGCTCACCGGCGGCAAGCATCTGAAGCCGGATACGACGTATACCGTCGCGGTGAAGGATGCGCGCGGCAACACGATCGCGCAGACGACGCTCCAGAGCGCCGGCGAAGAAACAGCGAGCTGGGGTTTCACGAATAAGGATGCTTCCTACGGATTCGCAGATCTCTGTCGCTATTATCCGGCGACAGTCGCATTGGCGCTGTCTTCCCTCGACAAGAGCCACGGCGAGGACGGGCTCTGCTTTGGCATGGCGCTGGCGAATGCGCTGTGGAAGCAGGACAAAATGCCGACGATCTCCGGTGGCCATGAGCTGGTCAATACCGTGAGCTGGAACGACACCCTTGCCAGCGGTCGTTGGCAGGGAGCGCGCATCGAGGATTACATCAAGGCCTGCAACACCCTGCAGTTCAGCCGTGAATATGCCGATCAGACCCGCGCCAATATGAACGATTACGACGGCCTTGTGCGCGCTGTCAAGAGCGGCAAGCCAGTCGTCATCGGTACCTGGATCGACGGCACAGGACACGCTGTGCTCGCCTACGATTATAAGGAAGACAGCAACGCCATCACGATCTACGTGCAGGATCCGCAGTGCATGCCGTACCAGATCGCGACAATGACCCTCAAAGGATCGAGTGGCAACTGGGTCGGCTGGAGCTACGAGCGCCGCAGCTGGCATGTGGATTCCAGCGGCGCCAAGGATCCGAACAGATATTTCTCCTGGCGCTCAGCGACGACCTCGCCAGACGATGATTTCGGCGTGGATGTGTTCCTGATCGATGCGAAGAAAAACATTGAGCACAAGGTCGGCGAAGATCTGGACAATCTCTGGAGCGGCCTCGTCGGCGGTGCCAATGTTGCGCTCACGCCGATCACCGGCACCAGCGCAGCCTGGCTGGAGGGCAGCGGCAGCGTTACGATGCAGGGGCTCACAGATGAGATCACCCTTGCTGACAGCGATCTCAACATCACTGCAGACGGCGCCAGCGCACGTGTCAACTTTGACCGCGGCGTTGAAGCTGTCAGCGTCAGTGGCAGCGGCACCCTCGGGCTCAGTGTCAGCGTTGGCGATGTGACGATGCGCTTCAGCGGCACTGCTGCAAATGGCGTGACGCTCACGCGCGACGACGATACGCTCACCTTCTCCGGCGCGGACAGCGGCAGCGTTGTTGTCAGCGAAGGAAATGCGACGCTCGAGAGCACGACGATCACGCCGGGCCAGGATGTCAGCGTCAGCTTTGCAGGCGAGACGGAGCAGCCGGACGAACCAGCGAGCGATCTGCCGTATCGCGATGTCCGCGCCAACGACTGGTTCTACGACGCTGTGAAATTTGTCAGCGACGAAAAGCTCATGACTGGCACCGGCGCCAATACATTTGCGCCAAACCTCACCACCACCCGCGGCATGATCGTCTCGATCCTCTATCGTCTGGAGGGCGGTCCACAGATCAATGGCAGCAGCCCGTTCACAGATGTGAAGGACGATGACTGGTACGGCGATGCGGTGCGTTGGGCCGAGCGTGCTGGCGTTGTCAGCGGAACGAGCGCCACGACGTTTGCGCCAAATGCTGCCATCACCCGCGAGCAGCTGGCAGCCATTCTCATGAACTACGCCAACTACAAGCACGAGAACACCAGCGCCCGCGCTGATCTCAGCAAATACAGCGACGCCGGCAAAATTTCCAGCTGGGCGAACGACGTCATGGCCTGGGCCGTCAGCAAGGGCTACATCTCCGGCATGACAGCGACGACGCTGGCGCCGCAGGGCAGTGCGACGCGCGCACAGGTCGCAGCGATCCTGCAGCGCTATCTCGCAGATTGACGATTTTGCTGTGCATAGAAACGATTTGTTTCTATGCACAGCTTTTTTTTGTCGAAAAACCGAGCAAAGTACAGGTGATTCCCATTGAAAAATATGACTTCAGCTGTTATGATTGAGTTAATCATATTACAAAAGTATGATTTTTGAAAAACAGCCGAGAGTGAGAGGAGGATGCCTGGCAAGAAGGAGGACAAGACGACGTTCGTCAGTGAGCAGTGGGGGCTGCAGCTGGCGGATCTGGAATTTACAGGAGATGTATTTATGAAAGGAAGATTCTATGAAAAGGAAAATCATCATCAGCGCGCTGGCGCTGATCCTGCTCGCTTGTTTGCTGCCTGGCGCGATGCTGGCAGCTGACAAAGGCGACGGTTCCGGCGTGGACGAAGCCAATGCCTGGGACGTTTCGGCAGCAGGCGACGGCAGCGTGCTCGCGTATTATGAAGGAGACACCATCATCATCACTGGCGATGGCGCGATGAAAAACTACGACCGCGCTTATCGCGGGGCGAACGACGGCTCTGGCGTGTCGCGAAAAGTGTGGGCGCCATGGATCGACAGAGCGACAGGCGCGCCGTTTCGAGAATTTAAGCACGTTGTGATCGAGCCAGGTGTGACAACGATCGGGACGTACGCATTTTCCGGGATGTACGACATTGAAAGCGTCGTCATTCCCGAGGGCGTGACGAGCATCGGCTCCAACGCGTTCATCAACTGTAAGGCGCTGAAGCAGGTCGATCTGCCAGCGTCGTTTGCCACGATCGGCGAATACAGAAACGTGAGGATCCACGCCCGCGATCCGTTTGAAGAATGCGACAGCCTGGAAAAGATCACCATCGCTGACGGCAACACCGCGTTCAAGCTCGACGATCAGGGCATTGCGCTGCTGGGCGCCGACGGCACAAAGCTGATCGCCTATCCGGCAGCCTATCCGATCGATAGCTACACGATCCCAGACGGCGTCGCCGAGCTGGACTACGGCGCATTCTCGAGCGCAAAGGTGCAGCACGTGACAGCGCCAGAGTCGCTGAAAAAAATCGGAGACTGGTGCTTCTCCTACACAAAGATCCATTCGCTGACGCTGCCAAACAAGGTGACGCTGGTCGCTGGCGGCGCCTTTAACAACAGTCCTGATCTGCAGGAAGTCAAACTCGGCACAGCAGATTCCTTCTGGTACGATGAATCCGTTCTGAACAGGATCGCGAATCTCAAAGTTGTCGACGCCACTGCATACAACGGCGCCATCGCCTTTGGAACAAACGGCGTAAATATGCCAGGCAGAAATCTGCTCATCTACACACAGCAAGCGCCAACGACGAGTGTCGGCAAGGCAGCTGTCGCAGTGGCAGAAAATGGCACGATCGACAGCGAGCAGGCGATCACCGCTGCGCCGGATTTCGTGCTGCCAGTCTTCAGCGACAAGATCGCGACCGGTTGGCTCGATGCCAGTGATCAGCCGGCGACGCGTGGCGCCGCTGGAAACATCTATCACCTCGCGACGAAAGCGCTCTCTGGCGTGGACGGCGGCATTCGCTGGTCCTTCGATCCGGAAAGCGGCACCCTCACCATCGCGCCTGCTGATGAGCCAGAGGCGGGCGCTGAGCGCGGCGTCATGAAAGATTACAGCGACGATCCAACTGCTGCACCATGGGCAGAATATGCCGACGACACGACCAGCCTCGTCATTGAGGACGGCGTGACCCATCTTGGCGACAACGCTTTTGCGAGCGACAAGGACCTCACCAAGGTGACGATCCACAGCGACGAACTCAAGGATGAGCCGCAGCAGCCGTTTAAGGGCTGCGACAAGCTCGTCGAAGTGGTTTTTGACAGCGCGCAGCCTCCGCATACTCCTGATGGACTGCTCAACACAAACGCCGACGGCCAGGGCACGAACGACCACGCCATGATCGTGGATCTGACTGCGTATGATACGCCGCTCAGCGACGGGCTTTCCGGCTTGTCGAGCGATTCCATCATGCTCGTCAGCAAAGAACCGGCTGACAAGGGCGAAACGCCAGTGATCTGGGCCGTGACCGGACCAGGCGTGGCAGTCGACACCACAAACGGCGTCAACCTCGGCGCGATCAGCAGAGATGGCTACACCGTTAAATGGTACAAAGATGCGTTCAAGGAAGAACCGCTGAACGACGAAACGCCAACGGCGCCGAACACCTACTACGCCAAATGGACGCCGGAAAGCGCCTACGACATGGAAGAGATGCTGCGCTTTGACGCGCTGACCTTCGGCCAGCCAGGCGAGAGCCAGGATCTGCATCCGCAGAACAACAGCGAAGTCGAGTATCAGGGGGATTTTGCCGCCGTCAGCAGCGACGAAAATATCGTCACAGCGACGGTGCACGACGGCGTCGTCACTGTGACGCCAAATCCGGCGCTTCCAGCCGGCACCCATCACACAACTGTGACGGTCACCACGCCGGATGGCGTGAGCCGCGAGATCCCTGTGCGTCTGACCGTCGCCAAGGCGCAGCCTGCGCTCGTCCTTTCTGAAAACGAAGGCCGCGTCTACGCAGGCGACAGCACCAGCTTCACCTACACCTACAGCGGCGACGGCGCGGTCAGCGTCAGCTCGAGCGATGAATCCATCGCCACCGCCAGCGTTGATCAGCAGACAAAGACCGTCAGCGTGAAAGCGCTGCGCCCAGGCTCGGCAACGCTCACCGTTCTGGCCAGCGAAAGTGACAACCACCTCACAGCCAGCGCCACTTACGCGCTCACAGTGAAGCGCGCCGTCAGCCCGACCCCGAGCGACAGCGTTCACGTCAAGACCGACGGCAATGGCAAGATCCATGTCAGCGATAAAAATGCCGGCAGGGATGAAAAAGTGACGATCACTGTGAAGCCAGACGACGGCTACACCCTCGACAAGCTCACCGTCACCGATCGCAATGGAAACACGCTCCCGCTGACGAAAGAAGGCGAGAACACCTACAGCTTCATCATGCCGCAGTCGCGTCCAGTTTCCATCAACGCCAGCTTCGTGGAGCAGAGCGCTGACGACAGCCTGCCGTTTGTCGATGTGCACAAGGGCGACTGGTTCTATGACGTCGTCAAGGATATGTACGAGCGCGGACTGATGACCGGCACCGGCGCCGATACGTTTTCGCCAGATCTCTCAACGACGCGCGGCATGATCGTTTCGATCCTCTATCGCCTCGAAGGCAGCCCTGCCTGCGACACACCGGAAACCTTTGCCGATGTGAACGACGGCGACTGGTACGCCGACGCGGTGCGCTGGGCAGCCAGTGAAAGGATCGTCGCCGGCTACAGCGCAGAAGCGTTTGGTCCAAACGATCCGATCACCCGCGAGCAGCTGGCCTCGATCCTTTATCACTACACCGAGTATAAAGGTGGCGATGTCACAGCGCGCGCCGATCTCAGCAGCTTCGCAGATGGCGACAGCGTCGCAGATTGGTCACGCGAGACCGTGGAATGGGCGAACGCCGAAGGACTGGTGAAAGGCCAGCCAGGAAATCTGATCGACCCACAGGGCCAGGCCACCCGCGCGCAGGTCGCAGCGATCTTTGCGCGCTACCTCGAAAACTGACATTTTGATTGAAAGCACCCTCACACAAACCATACAAAGGCAGGACAGAGACCCAGCGTTTCTGTCCTGCCTTTGCATTTTGATTCAAATTCCGCTATACGAGATGTAAACGAATCACAAAACACAGACCGCGCAGCGGAGCGCGGCGAGATAGGATGTGTGAACTATGCGACCAGAGGAACATCAGGCGTATTCTTTTGAAGACGAGCGCAAACGGATCGAGGAATGCTTCTGCGCCTTTGTCGAAGGCAGCCTCGTCAGCCACGACATCGACGCGGTGCTGCCGCTGTTTTGCGACGACGTCATCGGGATCGGCATGGGAGCGCAGGGCATCGTGCGCTGCCGCGAAGATCTGCGGCCGATCCTCATGAACACGCGCAGCGATGTGGACGATTCACAGACAGCCATCGACTACAGCAACATGCAGGTGCGCTACTATGGCGATGACTACGCGAGCATCAACGCCATGGTCTCGGTCACCACGACCGTCCGCGGCGAACGCCGCACGAGCCACATTGGCCAGTGCGCCAGCCTGCGCCGGATCGAAGGCCAGTGGCGCATCAATATGGTGCAGGCGACGCCGCTTTCCATCGATATCTAGGATATTGATTCGTATCCGCTGTCCTTCGCCGAGGACGAGATCGAAAACTATCGCCGCCAGGCGCAGTTCTCGTCGATCATGCGGCGCAGCATCATCGCGACGTACAAGATCGATTTCGAGAGCGACAGCTTTGAGGAATATGTGGCGGCGAGCGGCTCTTCTGTGGCGGTGCAGCAGGGCGATCCTTACGAGCGCATCATGCAGGAATCGGCGATGGTGCTCGTGGACGATGCGATGAAGCTGGAGTTTATCTCTACATTTTCGATCGCCAATCTGAAAAAATGCTACCGCGCCGGACAGACCGACGTCACCCTCGACTACGAATCGCCGCAGCCAGATGGGCGCGTTGTCTGGCTGCGCAACAGCCTGCATCTTTTCACCGATATCAAGGGACGGCTCAAGGGCTATCTCTATCTTTTCGACATCGATGCCTACAAGCGTCAGGCGCTGCGCCTGGCGCATCAGGCGGAGCACGATTCCGGCACAGGCGTTTTCAACAAGGGCACGACGCGCCAGAAGATCGAGATGGCGCTGAATCTCTACGCCATGCCGAAAACCTGCGCCTTTTTCATGATCGATCTCGATCATTTCAAGCAGATCAACGACAGCTACGGCCACGCAGTTGGCGACGAGGTGATCCGGCAGACAGCGGAGATCCTCACCAGCTCCTTCCGCGCAGAGGATGTTGTCGGGCGGCTCGGCGGCGACGAATTCTGCGTGTTCTACACCGGACAGAACGACGTCGACACCCTCGGCTGCAAGGCGGCGCAGATCTGCGAAGCAGTGCGGCATATTCATCCAGCGCAGAATGGCGGCCCCGGCACATCGGTGAGCATCGGCATCGCGCGGCGCGAGAGCGGCGACGATTTCGACAGCCTCTACCGCAAAGCCGATGCGGCGCTTTACCAGCGCAAGGAAGCGCTCGGCCGCGATGGCTACACGATCTACGGCGATGGCGCCGATTCCTGAACAAAAAACAGGCCTGGAACAGAAAAGGAGATTTCTGTTCCAGGCCTGTCCTGTTTAGCGGATCGTTTCTCAGTCGAGCAGACCATATTCGCGCATAGCGCCAGCGAGACGCTCAGCGTTCTGTGGTTCGATCTCGGTCATTGGCAGGCGCACGGTGCCGCCAGCGAGACCCATGAGCTCAACAGCTTTCTTGACAGGGATTGGGTTGACTTCGCAGAAGAGGGCGTTGACGAGGTTCATCGCGTCGAGCTGCATCTTGGCAGCACCAGCGACGTCGCCGTCGAAGAATTTCTGCACCATGTCGTGGGTCTGCTGTGGAGCGATGTTCGAGAGCACGGAGATAACACCCTTGCCGCCGAGGGAGAGCAGAGGCACGATCTGGTCGTCGTTGCCGGAATAAACGTCGATGTCACCGTTTGCAATGGCGAAAAGATGACCGATCTGGGAAATATTGCTGGAGGCTTCCTTAATGGCGACGATGTTTTCAACGTTGCGCGCGAGCCATACAGCAGTTTCTGGCTGGATGTTGCAGCCGGTGCGGCTAGGCACATTGTAGAGGATGACAGGGATCTTGATCGCGTCAGCGATGGTCTTGAAATGCATCTTCAGACCGTTCTGGGTGGCCTTGTTGTAATATGGGGTGACGAGCAGCACAGCGTCTGCGCCGTCTTCTTCAGCCTGCTTGGAGAGCATGACAGCAGTAGCCGTGTCGTTGGATCCAGTGCCGGCGATGACAGGCACGCGATGGTTCACATACTGGATGGTGTGGGCGATGACCTGGGAATGTTCTTCCTCGGTGAGGGTGGACGATTCGCCAGTGGTGCCGCAGATGATGATGGCGTCGGTGCCATTATCGATCTGGAAATCCAGCAGACGTTCGAGAGCAGGATAGTCAACGGAACCATCCGCAGCAAATGGGGTAACGATTGCGCAGCCTGCGCCAGTGAAAATAGACATAAATTTTTCCTCCTTAGATTGTGTGCGGGGAGAGCCGCCGGGACTGGAGGGATAAAAGAAAAAGCGACGTTTCTGTGGGGAAACGTCGCTGGTGATCCAGTTCATTTTGCCCAAACGGGCACAATGTCGATAGCTCCCCATCCTAAGATGACAGTCATGTGCCTCTTCGACACATGCCCAGCAGAACGCCGCCAGCCAGACGTCCCACTTCGGCGAGCATCCCTTTTGCCAGCTGTCGGCGTCCGCTGAAGACTCTCGCTGGTGACTCATGAGGCTCGCGACCTCTATCTAGATTTTCTGTATATTTAGTATCTTAGGGGATTCGCGCCACGCTGTCAAGGGAAATTTGAATAACGTCCTGTAATCGTTGTGATTTCGTGGTATAATGTGGGAACGACACAAAGGAGGCGCGCCCATGACACCAGAACAGGCACTGAAAAAATATTTTGGCTACGATTCCTTCCGTCCCGGCCAGCGGGAGATCATCTCCGCCTTGATGAGCGGGCGCGACGCCCTGGCGATCCTGCCGACAGGCGGCGGAAAATCGCTGTGCTACCAGATCCCGGCGATCTGCATGCCGGGGCTGACGCTTGTGATCTCGCCGCTCATCTCGCTGATGAAGGACCAGGAGGACGGGCTCGTGGAAATGGGCGTGGCAGCGCGCTCGCTGTCCAGCGCCACGACGACCGAGCATTTCACCGAAACGATGCGCTTGGCGCGCGCCGGCGAGCTGGATCTGCTCTATGTCGCGCCAGAGCGGCTGGAGCTCGAGGGCTTTCGGGAAACCCTCGCCAGCCTGCACGTGACAATGGTCGCCGTGGACGAAGCGCACTGCGTGAGCCAGTGGGGCCACGATTTTCGCCCCAGCTACATGCGCATCGCCGAGCTCCTCGAGGATTTTGCCGAGCGCCCCGTCTTCGCCGCCTTCACCGCGACAGCCACAGCCCAGGTGCGCGAGGACATCATCGCCCAGCTGCGGCTGCGCGATCCCTTCTGCTACATCTCCAGCTTTGACCGGCCCAATCTCCATTTCTCCGTGCTCAAGCCAGAGAATAAAAACCGCGCCCTGCTGCGCCTCCTGGAGGAGGAAGAATCCAGCATCATCTACTGCGGCACGCGCAAAGCCGTCGAGAGCGTCTACCATTTTCTGCGTGACCGCCGCTTTGCCGTGACCTATTACCACGCCGGACTCGACGCCGAGACGCGCAACCGCCACCAGGACGATTTCATCTACGACCGCAAGCCCATCATGGTCGCCACCAACGCCTTCGGCATGGGCATCGATAAGCCCGACGTGCGCAGCGTCATCCATTACAACATGCCCAAGGACCTCGAGAGCTATTATCAGGAAGCAGGCCGCGCCGGACGCGACGGCGCACCAGCCAGCGCCGTGCTCCTGTTTTCGCCCCAGGACATCCTGCTCAACGCCCGCCGCGTCGAAGAATCGCAGGCGCCCAACGCCAAGGAAAATCTCCAGGCCATGACCAGCTACTGCAACACCGGCGGCTGTCTGCGCCGCTACATCCTGCGCTATTTCGGCGAAGAGCCAGCGTGGCGCGAATGCGGCAACTGCTCCGTCTGCGACGGCACCGTCGCCGTTCACGACTGCACCGTCGAAGCGCAGAAGATCCTCAGCTGCATCATCCGCATGGGCCAGCGCTACGGCGCCGGCAAAGTCAGCGACGTCCTCCGTGCCAGCGACACCGAATTCAACCGCGCACACCATTTCGAGCGGCTCAGCACCTACGGCGTCATGAAAGAGTACAGCGACCGCGACATCCGCGACATCATCTCCCTCCTCGTCGCCGAAGGCTACCTCGTCATCGACGAATTTCGCACCCTCAAAGCCACCGAGCGCAGCAAAGCCCTGCTCCACGGCGAAGAGACCATCGCCATCAACAAGCAGCTCAAGGAAGAAGGACGCCGCCGTCTCTCCCAGCGCGTCGAAGACATCGAAAGCTACGACGCCGGCCTCTTCCAGACCCTGCGCATCCTGCGCCGGCAGATTGCCGAAAACACCGGCGTCGCACCGTTCGTCATCTTCTCCGACCGCTCCCTCATCGACATGGCCGCCAAGCTCCCGCAGGATATGGGCGAAATGCGGGACATCGCCGGCGTCGGCGAGAAAAAACTCGCCCGCTACGGCGAACCCTTCATGCTCGCCGTGCGCGCCTATGTGAGCCAGCACGGCATCGACGTCGCCGCAGCGCGGCGGCAGAATCTGCGCGTCACCGCCGCACCACAGAGCGTCAGCGGCAAAGGCGCCAAACGCTCCACCCAGGTGCGCACCCTCGAGATGATCCGCAATGGGCTTTCCCTCGACGCCATCGCCCGCACCCGCAAGCTCACCCTCCAGACCATCGAGAGCCACGTCCTCACCCTCCTCGAGCAGGGCCAGCGCCTGCCAGTGGAAAAATGGCTGTCCGACGACGACCGCGCCCTTATCTGCCGCACCGCCAAAGCCAGCCAAAGCGACCGCCTCACCCCCATCAAAGACGCCCTCCCCGACCGCATCAGCTTCTTCCAGATCAAGCTCGCGCTGACGCTGGAGAAATTGGGACGGTAGGTATTCCCATTATCGAAGCAAAATACGCGTAAAATCAGTCGTAAAAAAATACGATTGATTTTGCGCGTATTTTTACGTACTATGCAATGCTATAGTATGGATATAAATTATTGACAACGGAGAACGGGTGCGCTAAGATAAAGAAAAGAGGTGGGAATTCCCACTGGAAAGGAGCGGAAAAATGGAAGCTGTAAAAGATTATCTCGTGCATCTTGACAATAAAAAACGCGTGACGCTCAGAGGCGCGAACTACAAGTATTATCAGGTGAAGGAATACGAAAATGGCTGCATTCTTTTGGAGCCGAGAGAGGTGAGAGCGCCTGAGAGTATTTCTGCCAGAACGCTGAGAGATATGGATAAAGCTGTTGAGAATTTTAAGCAGGGAATTGCTTCTGCGCCGATCGATCTCAGTGATTTTTGAGGAGTAGCATATGGCGTATAAAATTCGTATGGGAATTCCCGAGATGCAGGTGCTTTGGACTGAGCTTCAGTCGAAATATCGTGCTGGGACGATTAGTAAGGAGGATGCGAGCCTTTATAAAAAATGGGGAAAAGCGCTGAAACTGCTGGCCAATGATCCGAAACACCCTGGCTTGCACTCGCATGAAATCGCGCCATTATCGAAGCGTTATGGTATGAAAGTTTGGCAATCGTATTTGGAAAATAAGCGCAGCGGTGCGATGAGAATGTACTGGGTGTACGGGCCGGAGGCGCGAGAAATCACGATTATTGGGTTGGAGCCTCATCCTGAGGACAAAAAGAAGGGGGCTTATGACAGAATACGTTTGTCGGATTTGGAAAACTAACGAAAACAGAAGGACCTGTCGCACGAACAAACGCGTTTGTGCGGCAGGTCCTGTTTTGTTATTTCCTTTTGCCGACCCATTTCATGGTTGGGAAGGCTTTTTCGAGGCGATCGGCGAGGCGTGGGCGATTGTCGATGAGCTGGCGGCGATGGGCGCGCAGCTGGTCGAACTGGTCGATGGTTGCGCGGAGACGGGCGGCTGTTTCGTCGTTCATTTCAGCGAGGCGCGTTTCGAGGGCGTCGCGGCGGGCGTCAAATTCCTGGAGATGGGCGTTGATGCGGGCGCGGCGTTCTTCGCGTGCCTGGCGGTTGAAGTTCTGCCATTCGTCGATGCGCTCCTGCATTGGTTCGAGGCGTTCCTGAGCGTCTAAGGTGCGCTCGGTGATGGCGCTGCCGATGGCGGCGGTGGTTTCGCGCATCTGGGCTTCGATGTCAAAGAGGAGGGCGTTCTGGCTCTGCAGATGACGGATGCCACGAACGGTGATGACGAGGTCTGCGAGCATGACGGCGGTCAGGGCACAGCAGATGATGGCGAGGAAGAGCGGCGGCACGAGGGCGACGGCATCACGGATGGGCGGATGCACGACTTTGATGAGAAAGGCGCCGCCGAAGCCCCAGTAGATGGAAAAGCGCAGGCAGATGAGGCCGGCGATGTTGAAGGGCTCGCTGCTGTAATCCCACCACTGGGTGTGGAAGAGGGCGCGCAGCACGAGGCCGACGAGGAGCTCGATGATGGTGCAGATGACCATGGCGCCGAGGAAGGTGAGAAGCCAGCTTTCTTGCAGCGGCTCGGTGCAGAGGACCATGGCGATCATGCCGGCGCCGTAGATGGGGCAGACGGGCCCGGCGAGCATGCCGCGGTTGACGAGATGGCCGGTGGTGACAGCGTGGAAGGCGATCTCGACGCACCAGCCAAGGAAGGCGTAGATGTAGAAGAAGGCGAGCAGTTGCAGCAGCGGATCGATGGATGTCACAGGCGGGCACCGTCCTTTCGTGGGTTTGCTCCATTGTACAGCGGCAGCGCGCAGAAAGCAAGCTTTGTTCAGGTAGGAGGTAGGAGGTAGCCGCTTCGCGGACGGACTCGTAAACTCGTCCGCAGGTAGGAGGTTTTCTTTCTGCTGCTGTGTAAAGGTGGACGCTTTCTGTGTGCGTTTGTTATTGTCGACAGTCGCTGCGCATTTTTGCTGAAACCTCCTACCTCCTACCTGCCGGCAAGTGGAACGCGCCGGCCCCGCAGGGCTACCTCCTACCTGAAAGAATGCTTTACAACCCCGGCGCGTAAAATTATAATAGATATGATTGTGTGAACGATGACCTTAAAGGAGGATATATATGGACTACAAACAACTCGCTGAGCGTCTGTTTCCTGATGTGACGACGACGGTGGACGATCTTGAGGCGCGCTATCCGGCGCGCGATCTTGCGGAAGGAGCGATGATCACACGTCTGGGCCCAAGCCCAACGGGATTCATCCACATCGGCAATCTCTACGGTGCGCTGATCGACGAGCGTCTGGCGCATCAGAGCGGCGGCCGCTTTCTGCTGCGCATTGAGGACACGGACGACAAGCGCAAGGTGGAGGGTGCGGAAGCGCTGATCATCCGCGCGATGGAATATTTCGGCATCCATTTTGACGAAGGTGTGACGCTTTCCGGCGACAAGGGCGACTACGGCCCATACCACCAGAGCGAGCGCGTGGAGATCTACCAGGCGGTGGCGAAGCAGCTTGTGGCGCAGGGCAAGGCCTATCCTTCCTTTGCGACGGAAGAGGATCTGGCGAAGATCCGCGAGGCGCAGGAAGCGCAGAAGCTGAACACTGGCTACTATGGCAAATGGGCGACGGACCGTAATCTGACGCTGGAAGAGATCGAAGAAAAGCTGGCGGCAGGCGAAGAATGGACGCTGCGCCTGCGCGCAGATGGCAATCCGGAAGAAACGCGCGCGATCCCGGACGGCATCCGCGGTCATGTGACGATCCATCCGAACGATCAGGATTTTGTCCTGCTCAAGACCAACGGCGTGCCAACCTATCATTTCGCCCATGTCTGCGACGACCACTTCATGCGCGTGACCCACGTTGTGCGCGGTGAAGAATGGCTGGCGACGCTGCCGTTCCATATTGAGCTCTTCGAAACGCTGGGCTGGGAACACCCTGTCTATTGCCACACGGCCCATCTCATGAAGATCGACGAAGCTGGCACGCGCCGCAAGCTCTCCAAGCGCAAGGACCCGGAAATGGCGCTCTCCTTCTACGAAGAAAAGGGCTTTTTCCCAGAGGCTGTGCGCGAGTACATCATGATCCTGCTCAATTCTGACTACGAGGAATGGCGCCTGGCCAATCCGGACACGCCGCTGGAAGATTTCCCTGTGCATCTGGACAAGATGGCGACGAGCGGTGCGCTCTTTGACATGGTCAAGCTCGAGGATGTCTCGAAGGAAACGCTGGTGCGTCTGGACGAAGCGACGATCGCTGATTTTGTCATCGCCTGGGCGGAGAAGTATCAGCCGGATGTTGCAAGCGTGATCGCACCGCAGCGCGACGATTTCGTGAAGC
>OGWZ01001892.1_pt1 | contig 17878 bp, 17 predicted proteins | sample 1576141 | NCBI WGS metagenome assembly OGWZ01 (sample SAMEA3541512, study PRJEB24748) | human gut metagenome | biome: human gut; feature: human-associated habitat; material: faeces | place: China | collected 2012
TCATGGAAAACCTCCCATTTCCCGATGTCCAAGAAATGGGAGGCAGTTCACTGTCCCCTTTGTGGTGGTTTTCGGACAAGATGAGGAGGAGGGGTCGCGTGGGCGAACCGAAGATCGTGGTGGTCGACTACCACAAGGGCAACTTGTCGAGCGCCGTGCGCGGGCTTGCGCGCGCCGGTGCCGCTGCCTGCACGTCGGACGATCCGGAGCAAATCCGCAACGCTGACGGCCTGGTCATCCCGGGCGTGGGCGCGTTCTACGACGCGATCGCCTTTATGCGTCAGAGCGGCGAGGCGGACGCGGTGCTCGACGCCGTCGCCGCCGGAACTCCGCTGCTCGGCATCTGCCTGGGCCTTCAACTTTTTTTTTGAGCGTGGCGACGAGGGCGTACCCGCGGACGAGGGCGCGGACGCGGACGACGACGCCTCCGAGCAGGCTGGCGGTCCCTGGGTCGATGGGCTGGGCATCATGCGCGGCTCGTGCACGCGTCTGGAGTCGAGCCGTCTGAAGGTGCCGCACGTGGGGTGGGACCAGGTGCACATGACGCCCGCCGGTGCGGCCGATCCGCTGCTCGCCGGTTTTGCCGAGGGCGCCAATATGTACTTCACCCACAGCTATGCAGTGGCTGACGATGCCGATGCCGCCGATGTCCTGGCGCGCACGCACTACACGCGGAGCTTCCCGTGCATCGTTCGTCACGGCAATGTGTGGGGCTGCCAGTTCCATCCCGAGAAATCCTCTGCGCTGGGTCAGCGCATCCTTAAGAACTTCGTGAGTATCGTCGAGGGGGCCGGCCGATGATTCTGTTTCCTGCAATCGATTTGATCGGCGGCAAGGTCGTGCGCCTGGAGCGCGGCGACCGGAGCCGCTGCAAGGTATATTCCGACGACCCCGTGGCCGTTGCCCGCTCCTTTGCCGAGCAGGGTGCGAGCTGGGTGCACGTCGTCGACCTGTCCGCTGCCTTTGGCGAGGACGAGGACGCGTGCGCTGCCAACTCGGCAGCGATTAAGGCCATCTGCGGCATCGACGGTCTGTCCGTGGACGTGGGCGGCGGCGTCCGTTCGCTTGCACGCATCGACGAGCTGGCCGGCTATGGCGCTCGCCGCATTGCGCTGGGCACCGTGCTGGTGACCGAGCCGGGTTTTGCCGAGGTGGCGGCCCAAGGCTTTGGCGAGTTACTGGTGGCAGACATTGCCGCCCGTGACGGCCAGGTCAAGGTGAATGGTTGGCGCGACGGCGCGGGTGTGGCGCTCGACGACGCCGTGGCGCAGCTCACCGAGCTGGGCTTTAAGCATCTGGTGTATACCGACATCGCGCGCGATGGCATGCAGACGGGCATCGACGTGGCGGCGTATCGCCATGTGGCCGAGGTCGCGGGCTTTTCCGTCGTGGCCTCGGGCGGCATCTCGACGCTCGACGATATCCGTGCGCTCGCCGCGGTGGGCGAGGGCGCTATTGAGGGCGCCATCACCGGTCGCGCGCTCTACGAGGGCAACTTTACGCTGGTACAGGCGCTGGCCGCCGCGCGAGGGGAGGAGTAGCCCATGCTTACCAAACGCGTCATTCCCTGCCTGGACGTTAAGGACGGCCGCGTGGTCAAGGGCGTCAACTTTGTGAGCCTGCGCGATGCGGGCGACCCGGTGGAGCTGGCCCGTGCCTACGATCGCGAAGGTGCAGACGAGGTCGTCTTCCTGGACATTACCGCCACGAGCGACAACCGCGCAACGACCATCGAGATGGCGGCGCACGCGGCCGAGGAGCTCGCTATTCCCTATACCGTGGGCGGCGGTTTCCGCGACCTGGCGGGCATGCGAACCATGGTGGCGGCCGGTGCCGACAAGGTGTCGCTCAACTCTGCCGCCGTGCGCGACCCGTCGCTGATCAGCCAAGCTGCCGCGGTGTTTGGCAGCCAGGCCGTGGTCGTGGCGATCGATGCTAAGCGTGTGGGCCTGCCCGGGGAGCCGGACGCCGATAGGTGGGAGGTCTTCACGGCGGGCGGTCGCAACGCCACGGGTATCGACGCGGTGGCGTGGGGCGAGGAGGCAGCTCGCCGCGGCGCCGGTGAAATCCTGCTGACCAGCATGGACCGCGACGGCACCAAGGCCGGCTTCGACCTGGCACTCACCCGCGCCGTGGCCCGCGCGGTGCCAATTCCGGTGATTGCGAGCGGCGGCGTGGGCGCGCTCGAGCATTTTGCCGAGGGTGTGATTGAGGGCGAGGCCGATGCCGTGCTGGCGGCGAGCGTCTTTCACTTTGGAACCTTCAGCATTCGCCAGGTGAAGGAGTATATGGCCTCTCAAGGCATCCCTGTCAGGTTGGACTTCTAGCGCTGCGGCTTGCCCAGGCGCCCGACCTTCCGGCTCCAACCCTCCTCGCGTACTTAAGTACGCGTCGTCGGGCTTGTCGCTCGGAATCTCGGGCACCTGGACAACCCTCGCCGACCTGCGAAGTTTGAATTTTGGGAGAGAAATGGAAGAGATAACCGATCCTTCAAAACTTACGTACGACGCCCGCGGGCTGATTCCTTGTGTGGTTCAGCAGTATGACACCGGTGAGGTGCTTATGGTTGCTTGGATGAACGAGGAATCGGTGGGGCTGACGCTCAAGACCGGTACCACGTGGTTTTGGAGCCGCAGCCGCCAGGAGCTCTGGAACAAGGGCGCGACGAGCGGCAACATGCAAGAGGTCAAGGAGCTCTGGGCCGACTGCGATAGCGATACACTGCTGGTCAAGGTCGACTCTCCGGGCCCGGCCTGCCATACCGGCAACCGTACCTGCTTCTTTAAGCGCGTGGAAGGGGGAACGCGATGAAGGTCGTGACGCCGTTCGAAGTTGCCGACTGCAACGCCGAGCTCCTCCGCGCGGGCGTGCCGTGCCGCGTGCACCTGACCGATGCCTGCGGGGCGCAGTCGCTTTGGCTCGAGGCCGAGAAGGAAAGGCTCGATGAGGCCCATGCCGTCATCGTTGAGTTTTTTGAGAAAAAGGGCGCAAAGCCTCGGTTCGATGAGACCGGTACCTACTTTACGCTGCGGTAACGAGAGGAAATAACCATGGGAGTCAGAACAGCTAACGTGCAGCCGGGAAATATCGGCGAGACGCTGACGGGACTGGCCGAGGTGATTCACGGTCGTCGCGATGCGTCGCCGGAGGAGAGCTATACCGCCCGTCTGCTGACCGACGTCGAGGACGAACTGCTCAAGAAGCTTGCCGAGGAGGCGAGCGAGGTAATCATGGCCTGCAAGGACAAAGACCACGACCACATCCGCTACGAAGCCGGCGACCTGGTCTACCACCTGCTCGTAACGCTCGAACGCTACGGTATCACCCTCGACGAGCTGGCCGGCGAACTCAACGCTCGCCGCCACTAGTCATTGGGGACGTTCTTAAACGACTAGTCGTTTGGGGCAGTCTTTCGGGAGTTGCCAATGAAATAGAAGTTGCGGTGGAATAGTTCTTGTTTGACGGTCTTAGGGCCATAAACAGGAACTATTTCACCGCAACTTATGAGGGGATGGCTAGGCGAGGGGCGTGGATTCCCATTCTCCGGTGAGGTGGGGGATGTCGAAGGTTCGATAGCCGCAGTCGTAGGCGTGGGCCTGAGCCTCGCGGATGTTCCAGCAGATGTCGCAGGCGCGGTGCGCGTCCGAGCCAAAAGTAATCGGCACCTCGGCGTGGGCGAAGCGACGCAAAAGCCCGGTCGCGGGGTAGTAATCGTCGAGCCCCTTGCGCGGTGCGGCGGTCGAGACCTCAACGCGGCGACCCGTATCGTGGGCGCACTCGGCCATCTGCTGCCAAAACGGCGCGGGGTCAAAGTCGGGTGCAAAGCCGTCCTTCGAAAAGCGCATGACCAGGTCGGGGTGGGCCATCACGTCAAAGTTAAGCGAGCTTTCGCAAGCGCGGCACCAGTCGTCGACGTAGTGTTCCCATACGCCGCGTACGCCTAAGTTTTCCCAAACATGCAGGTTGGTATCGTCGTCGATCCAACCGCATAGGGAATCGGGTGTATCGGGGCGCGCGACGTCCTCTGTCCCTGCCGTGCCCGCGGCGCCTGCCGCAATATCGCCCGGGTTGCCAATCCAGTGCACGCTGCCCAGACGTACGACGGCGCCCTGGGACCAGTGCTCTACCAAGGGCTCGCAGCCCTCGTACCAATCGCATTCAAAACCGTAGATAAAGGTGAGCTCTGGCGCAATCTGCGCGGCGAGTTTGCGGGCGTCCTCAAAGGCCAGACGATGTGCCGGCAAGTCGCCCTCGACGACCTGCACCTCGCAGTTAGCATCCATACTGGCAGGCAGGGTGAGGTGGTCGGTCGAGACCATGACACGGCATCCGGCAGCAGCGGCGGCACGGACGTTGTCCTCAAACGAGGCGTGCCCGTCCGAGAACGAGGTGTGGGTATGGCAATCGACCAGCGGGCAGGCGGGCATGGCGACTCCTTTGCATTTGGTGAATCCGCTCCATTGTAATGGTGCAGCTCTCAACACGCCGCGCACGCCGGAGCTCGAAATCGACCGGAAAGACTGCGCGGCGCGTGCCGGCGCCGGCGACTACTTGCTTCGTGCCGCCGCGCGTTTGGCCTGCACTGTTACCATTGCGTGTCTCACGGCGGTGATGGGGCGATAGCGGATCATACGCGGTCCCGACCAGCGCATGACCTCGCGGATCTTCTCGCGTATGGCAGGCCGGTAACAATGCGAAGGACAGGCCGAGCAAAATGTCTTGGTGCCCATGTGCGGGCAGTGCTCAATGCGCGCGATGGCGTATTTCTGCAGCTCGGTGCATTCGGGGCAGAGCGTAATGGTCCGAAGGCCGAGCTTCACGCGCACGGACTCATCGTCGCCAGCCTGTTCGACCGCATGCCCGCCGCCATGATGCCCACGACACCATAGCGCAATCATCTGCGACACCATTTGGGCCTCACGCTCACGTTTGCGTGCTAGCTCCGGTGTGTCGACCGGGCGCGCCATTAGCTCAGCCTCCCGTGCTCGACCGAAAGCGAGAAATCGGCAAACGCGCAGGTGCTGGCACGGTGGCTCACGAGCACAATGGTCTTGCCGCGGCGCTTGAGCTCGTCGACTGCTTGCATCACGGACGCCTCGTTGAGAGCATCGAGCGCGCTGGTGGGTTCGTCGAGCAAGATGAAGGGTGCGTCGTTGAGGAAGATGCGCGCAAGGCCGATGCGCTGGCGCTCGCCGCCAGAAAGCGAGTCGCCCAGCTCGGCAACGGGCGTGTCGAGTCCCTGCGGCAGACGGTCGATGAGCGTGGTGAGTGAGGCGGAGCGGCAAGCGTCGAGCAGCTCGGCATCGGTGGCGCCGGCGCGCGCGACCAGCAGGTTCTCGCGCACGGTGCCGCAGAACAGATGTGTGTCCTGGGTCATATGGGCCTCGTGGCTGCGCAGACTCGCCGTGTTGATGCGGCGGGCATCGACGCCGCTCACCGTGATGGTGCCGGCTGCGGGGTCCCAAAAGCGCATGAGCAGCTTAAGCAGCGTCGACTTGCCCGAGCCCGAGCGCCCCATGATGCAGGTCATGGTACCGGGCGCAAAGGTGCAGGTCACGTCGTCGAGGATGAGACTCGCAGCGGTGTCGTTCGCGACCTGCTCTGTGGCGCCCGCGTCCACGCCGCCCGCATAGCTAAAGCTCACATGCTCGGCTGCGGCGCCGGCAAACTCAACGTTCTGTCCATCGGCGACCTCGGCGCACTGGGGCTGCTCGTCGAGCAAATCGAGCACGCGTGCGCCCGAGGCGAGCGTCTCCTGCAGTGAGGCGCCCAGGCGGCTCACGGCCATCACCGAGCCAAACGACGACACAAAGGTAAAGACGGCGACAAACGCTGCGGCAAAGTCAATCGTTCCCGCAGCCACCAGCTGCAGCGCACGCCCGAGCATCACCAGATTAGCCGCAAGAATAAGCGCATCGGCTACGGCCTCGCTGACCGCCTGGCGGCGCTTGAGGCGCGCGTCCACGGCGCCGACTTGCTCGGTCAGCTTGCCCAGGGCACGGCTGCGATCGGTGCCACCGGCAAACTGGATGGTCTCGCCCGCGCCGCGCAGACTGTCGAGTACAAAGGCGCCCAGCTTACCGGCGCCCTCGCGGCTCTGGCGGCCGGTGGTGCCGCATGCCTTGGCCGAGACCAGGGGCAGCAGCACGCCCAGGACCGCGTAGGCCACGAGCGCGATGCCCGCGAGCTCGGGGCTCACAGCCAGCAAAAAGCCCTCAAACACAACGGTGCAGACCAGAGCTATAGCAATGGGCGAGATGGTGTGCGCGTAGAAGACCTCGAGCAGCTCGATATCCGAGGTGACCAGGCTCACGAGCTCGCCCTTGCCGCGGCCCTCGAGCTTGGCGGGGGCGAGCTGGCGCAGGGCGCCAAACACCAGGTCGCGAATGTGTGCGAGCAGACGGAATGCGATGTAATGGTTGCAGAGCTGCTCGCCGTAGTGGAGCGGCCCGCGTGCGATGCCGCAGGCGGCACAGGCCGCGCATGCTGCGATCAGACCAAGCCCCAAGGCGTTGCGGCCCAGCGCGGCCATAAGGCCAAGGGCGCCAAAGGCCGGCACGAACGCGGCGGTGAGCATGCCAATGCTGCCCAGCGCGACGGCTAGCACAAGCCAGCCGGCAAGCGGTCGGACGAGCCCCATCATGCGCCACATGATGGACGGTGCCGAGCGACGGGCGCGGCCGGAGTCAGTGGCCGCGGCAGCGGAAGACGAGCCAGCACCGTTGAGGTCATCGGCACAGGCAGCGCTGCTGTCAACAGCCTCAACCGCGCCGGCATCCTCGGCACCACCCTCCGCATACGCATATGCCGAGAGCTGCTCCTGGCTGTTCCACATACGCGCGTAGGCGTCCGCGGTGGCCAAGAGCTCGCCGTGAGTTCCGTGCTCGGCAATACGGCCACGCTCCAGCACCAGGATCTGATCGGCGTCTACGATCGTCGATAGGCGGTGTGCCACCACAATTACAGTGTGCCCGCCGGCAAGCGACGCGATGACCTCGCCGATCGCGGCCTCACTTGCGGCATCGACGTTGCTCGTAGCCTCGTCAAACACATAGATGGGCGAGTCGTGCAGCAGGGCGCGGGCCATGCACACGCGCTGGCGCTGGCCGCCCGAAAGGTTGGTGCCGCCCTCGTTAATCACCATGTCGAGCCCGCCGTTGGCCTGCACAAAGGCCGCCACGCGCGTGCGGTCGAGCGCGCGCAAAAGCTCGGTATCGGTGGCGTTGGGCTGGGCGAGCAGCAGGTTGTCGCGCAGGGTGCCGGCAAACAGGTAGCCGTTGGTGGGCACCAGGGTGACGGCGCGCATGAGTGAGGCAGCCGTGGCATCGCGCAGCTCGACGCCGCCGATGCGAACGCTGCCACGGTAGGCACCCTTGCGGCCCGCGATAATCCCCGCGAGCGTGGACTTGCCGCCGCCGCTTTCGCCCACGAGTGCCACGAGCGAGCCGTGTGCAATGGTCGCGCTGACGCTGTCCAGCACCGTGCGGTCGCCGTATGCATAGCTCACGCCCGCGAGTTCGATATCGCCGCGACCGTCAAGCTCAACATCGCCGCGCTCGGGCTCGGGCGTATCCAAAATGCCAAACATGCGGCGCGAGGCGGCCATGCCGTTCATGGCCGTGTGGAACAGCGATCCCAGGCGGCGCATGGGCAAAAAGAACTCCTGCGACAGAAAGACAATGAGGAAGGCCGCCTCAAAGCCGATCTTGCCCGTGGCGAGCTGCAGCGCGGCCACGATAATGCCGAGCGCGGCGCCCATATAGACGACCAGGTCCATAACGCAAATGGAGCGCAGCTGCATTACCAGCAGGCGCATGGTCGCTGTGCGGAAACGCTCGGACTCGGCGTTGATGCGCTCGTGCCAGCTGCGATCGGCCTGGTAGACCTTAAGGGTGGTGAGACCCTGCACGGCCTCCAGGAACATGCCGCCAAGATCGACATAGCTGCCCCAGTACTCGGCACCGATCTTTTTGGCGTTGCGCATGACCATCATGATGGAGACGGGGATGACCGGAACGCAGGCGAGCAGCAGCGCGGCGGGAAGACCCGCCTGGCCCACGAGCAGTACAAACAGCGTGATGGGTGCCAAGCCGGCAAAGAAGAGCTGCGGCAGGTAACCGCCAAAGTACACCTGGAGTTGCGTGGCGCCCTCGACGCTGGTCTGGACGGCCTCGGCGGTGGGGACGGTCTCGGTGTAGGAGGGGCCGAGTGCGGTGAGCTTGTCGTAGACGAGCGAGCGCACGCGGCGGACGGCCTCGAACGCGGCCTTGTCGCCGGCGCGTTGGGCCAGGTAGATGGAGGCGGCGCGCATGATGATGGCGGCGGCGAGCGGCAAGGCTGCCTGTGCGAGGGCATCGACGGCGAGCGCGGCCGAAAGGCCGTCCGTGACGATGCCGCCCAAGATGCGCGCAAGCATCCACATCACCGTGATGTTTGCCATGAGCGCGATCCACTTAAACAGGACGCTTGCCATAATGTAGGGCGTTGCCTGCGGAACCAGGGAGAAGAGCCGCTTCTCGAACATGAAACCTCCTATGCCGTAACGGTGCCAGGCGGGGTCCTCGGCAGCCGCTTAGTTAGCCAAATGCAACTAGAGTAACATCATGCAGCGGATAAGTATGCCGAGGGTAATTTTTTGGCCGATGAACTGCGTAGAAAGTTCAAAATTGTTGAGTGCGGCGAACTTTGTGGTGGACGGAGTGCGGGCCCAATTCCGATCGTGTGCGGCCCCGCTCCAAAACGTGTACGTCAGCCTCCAAAACCGATAAAAAATGACATGTTTGGAGGCTGACGTACATGTTTGGATAGGGGCGAGGGCGGCGACGGACGAAAGTCACGCCTGCGCCACGTCCGATGTGCTAGCGTTTGGGTGAATAAAACGAGCCCGTGCGGAAAGGATCCGGACCGTATGCAACGTGGAAGTACATCTCCGCTGTCCCGCGAGACCGATGCGCCCGAAACTATCGTCAAGCTGGAGTGCGACATCGATGACGCGTCGCCCGAGGTGCTCGCCTACGCCGCCGACCGCCTGCACGAGGCCGGCGCCCGCGAGGTGCACTGGCTGCCCCTCTACTGCAAAAAGGGCCGCCCCGGATGGCAGTTGCAGGTGATTTGCTCGCATGAGGATATCGAACGCCTGCAGACGATTATCTTTTTGGAAACCACGACCAACGCCGTTCGTCGCCAGGTGATGGAACGCGTTTGCCTGCCGCGCCGATTCGAGCAGGTGACGACGCCTTGGGGCGAGGTATCCGTTAAGGTGGCGACTCTGCCCGACGGCAGCGAGCGCGCGGCTCCCGAATACGAGGATTGCGCCCGCCTTGCCCGCGAGCATGGCGCGCCGCTCCAACGCGTGATGCAGGCGGCTCAGAGCGCGGCGCTGCGATTTGAGTAACACGGTAGATGGGCTCCACATCCGCCGGACCCCGTATTCAGCCCCCATCAACTCCGCTTCGAAAGGACTCCCCATGAAATACCTCATCGCCTCCGACATCCATGGCTCGGCATACTGGGCCGAGCGCCTCTGCGCTGCCATCGAATCCGAGCAGCCCGACCGCATCGTGCTGCTGGGCGACCTGCTCTACCACGGCCCGCGTAACGACCTGCCGCGCGACTACGCCCCCAAGCGCGTGATTCCGCTGCTCAACGCCCTGGCCGACCGCATCATCGCGGTGCGCGGCAACTGCGACGCCGAGGTCGACCAGATGGTGCTCGACTTTCCCGTCATGGCCAACTACGCCACGTTGTTCGACGAGGCCGGCCGCGAGCTGTTCTTGACACACGGCCACGTTTTTGGCGCCGGTATGCACAACAGCGTCGACCACGTGCCCGCGCTGCCCGAAGGCTCCGCGCTCGTCTACGGCCACACGCATATCAAGGTTAACGAGGCAAGCGAGGCGCACCCGGGCCTGTGGCTCTTCAACCCCGGCAGCGTGAGCATTCCCAAGGACGGTACGCACAGCTACGGCATCTACGAGGGCGGCGCGTTCCGTCACGTGATCCTGGAGGAGGAATAACCATGGCGCAGCACATGGCTCAGCAAAATGCCGAGGGCTCGCGCGACCTGTCCACGCTGGTCGACGCGTCGGCCGAGCTGCAGCATCTGGTGCAGACCATTTGGCGCCTGCGTCAGCCCGACGGCTGCCCGTGGGACCGCGAGCAGACGCACCGCAGCATTGGCAAAAATATGATCGAGGAGGCCTATGAGGCGCTCGACTGCATCGAGGCCGACGATGCCACGCATCTGCGCGAGGAGCTGGGCGACGTGCTCATGCAGGTCGTACTGCATGCGCAGATCGCGGCGGACGCCGGAGAGTTTACGCTGACCGACGTGGCGCACGATATCGACGCCAAGCTCATCCGTCGCCATCCGCACGTCTTTGGCGATGCGGATGCTGACAGCTCCGACGAGGTGCTCAAGATTTGGGACGAGGTCAAGCTTGCCGAGAAGGCTGCCAAGGACAAGGCTGTGGCGGCGGACGAGGCTGCGCCCGAAGGCCTGCTCGACGGCGTGCCCACGCACCTGCCGGCGCTGATGCAAGCTCAGAAGGTGTCGCGCAAGGCGGCGGCCGTGGGCTTTGAGTGGGAGACGGTCCAGGATGTGTGGGACGAGGTCGCCGAGGAGCGTGCCGAGTTTGAGGCCGAGGAGCCCGGCTCGCCCGAGCGCGAGATGGAGTTTGGCGACCTGCTCTTTGCCCTAGTCAACGTTGCGCGCAAAGAGGGGATTGACGCCGAGAGTGCCCTGCGCGCGAGCACGGCCAAGTTCCGCCGCCGCTGGGCTGCGATGGAGCAGATGGCGGCTGACGCCCACGTGGATCTTGCCGAGCTTTCGACCCACGGCCTTAACGACCTGTGGGATGCCGCAAAGGCGGAGGAGTAAGACTGCGGGAACGACGGGCTGACACGCCTCATCGTTCCCGCTAAATTTTTCGAAAATCAAGTGTATCCCTCGGTTAACTTAGGGCATAATGCAAAAAGTGCGACATGGCTAACTTACGGAGGCGCACCGACGGTGCACGGTCAGCCGGTCGCTTGCATCCACTATGTTTCCAAGTGAGAGGGAGACAACATGAGCGATATTTTGGACGTCTACGGTCGTGAGGTGCTCGACAGCCGCGGCAATCCCACCGTCGAGGTCGAGGTCGTGCTCGAGGACGGCAGCTTTGGCCGCGCAATGGTGCCTTCGGGTGCTTCGACCGGCGCCTTTGAGGCCTGCGAACTGCGCGATGGCGACAAGGGCCGCTACCTGGGCAAGGGCGTTTCGCAGGCCGTCGAGCACGTCAACAACGAGTGCGCTAACGCCGTCGTGGGCCTCGACGCCTTCGACCAGCGCGCCGTCGATGCCGCGCTGATCGCCGCGGACGGTACCCCCAACAAGACCAAGCTCGGTGCCAACGCCATCCTGGGCGTGTCGCTGGCCGTTGCCCGCGCCGCTGCCGAGTCGGCGGGCCTGTCGCTGTACCAGTACCTGGGCGGCGTCAACGCTCATCTGCTGCCCACGCCCATGATGAACATCCTCAACGGCGGCGTGCATGCCGACAATAACGTCGACTTCCAGGAGTTCATGATCATGCCGGTGGGCGCCCCGAGCTTTGCCGAGGGTCTGCGTTGGTGTGCCGAGGTCTACCACACCCTCAAGGGCGTGCTGCACGAGGCGGGCCTTGGCGGCGGCGTGGGCGACGAGGGTGGCTTTGCCCCCAACCTCAAGACCAATGCCGAGCCGTTCGAGTACATCACCAAGGCCGTGGAGAAGGCCGGCTTTAAGCCTGGCGTCGACTTCATGTACGCCATGGATCCGGCCTCGACCGAGTTCTACAACGCCGAGACCGGCATGTACGAGCTCAAGGGCGAGGGTGTTGAGTATACGAGCGCCCAGATGGTCGATTACTGGGAGAAGCTCGTCGATACCTACCCCATCATCTCCATTGAAGACGGCATGGCCGAGGAGGATTGGGACGGCTGGGTTGAGCTTACCCGTCGCATTGGCAACAAGGTGCAGCTGGTGGGCGACGACCTGTTTGTCACCAACACCGAGCGCCTTAAGAAGGGCATTGAGCTGGGCGCCGCCAACGCGATTCTGGTCAAGGTCAACCAGATCGGTACGCTCACCGAGTCGCTCGAGGCCATCGAGACCGCCAAGGAGGCCGGTTACGCCTGCATCGTGAGCCACCGCTCCGGCGAGACCGAGGACTCCACGATCGCCGACCTGGTCGTGGGCGTCAACGCCGGCCAGATCAAGTCGGGCGCCCCGTGCCGCAGCGACCGTATCGCCAAGTACAACCAGCTCATCCGCATCGAGGACGAGCTTGAGGGCAGCGCGCACTACGCCGGCAAGGCCGCGTTCTACAACATTCGATAAACAGACGAGCTTGGCGGGGAGGGACAGACTCGGCTTTGCCCCGCTTCAGTTAGATGCTACAGAGCGCTATCGGGCGCTGGGCCGTATGGCTCAGCGCCTTTTTTATGTCGAGCAAAGGCTGGCGAAGGCGGTGCGCATGCTCGTGCTATAACTAAAGGACTTAGCGCAAACAAACCTCAACCGCACAAGGCGCACATGGATCAGATTTACGACAACAGGTACTATTCCGCCGGTTCGCGCGAGCCGTCGCCTCGCCGTGCGCGCACGGTGCAGCTCGGTGGGTCCGCTTATGCCGGCGCCGACCGCTCCACGCAGCGCCCGGCAAGTACCTCGCGCCCCAATGCTCAATCAAATACCTTGGCAGATGGACCGGTGCGCCCGGCACGTTCGTCGCATGCGTCGCGTCCCTCGACTCAAGCACACGACAAATCGAGTAGGCCCTCGAACCGTCTTTCGGGCTCGGACTTTATGCATTACGCCAACGATAACGCGGTTGTCAAGGCGATCTATGACTTTACGCATGGCCCTCTGCGTCCGCTGTTTATCGGTATCGTGGTGGCGCTGGTGCTCGTGAGCCTGTATTTCCCCGTGCGCGATCTGTACGTGGCAAAGCGTTCGAGCGATATCTTGGCCAAGCAGGTCGAGATTCGCCAGCAATACAATGATGAGCTGCAAAAAAGCGTCGACAAGCTGCTCTCGGAGGAGGGTATCAAGGACGCGGCGTCCGAGGACCTGGGCCTGGTGATGCCCGGCGAGAAGAAGATTGACGTGCTAGGTTTGGACGACGATTCGGACTCGTCGTCGAGCAAAAAGTCCTCAAACGCCAAGAAGGCCAGCGAAGTGGCCAAGGAAATCGAAGAAGTCGGCAAGGACGCGCCGTGGTACATCCAGGCGCTCGACATGCTGTTTGGGTTTAACGGCGTCGAGGGTCAGACGGTCGTGTCCAACGGCAAATAGCGCCCGGAGGGGAGCCCGCAATGACAAATTGCAAACGCTATAAGGTAGCCGCGATCGACCTGGGAACGGTGTCGTCGCGACTGGTGTTGGCCCAGGTCGAGGGCGGAGCGATTGTGGAATCGTCCAAGCATACCGAGATTACCGACCTGGGCGAGGGCGTGGACACGACGGGGCGCTTTTGCAAGGCGGCTGTCGAGCGTGTGCTCGCTGCGTGTCACATGTTTGTGGACGAGGCCCGTGCCTTTGGGGCCGTGTGCGTCTGCACCACGTGTACGAGTGCCGCGCGCGATGCGTCCAATGCCGCGCTGCTGTTGGACGGCCTGCGCGATCTGGGGCTTGAGCCACAGGTGATTCCGGGCGAGGTCGAGGCGCGCCTGACGTTTTTCGGCGTGGCGCACGACTTTGCCGGCGAGCGCATCATTGTTGCCGATTCGGGCGGCGGATCCACGGAGCTCGCGACTGGCGTGTACGCGCCGGAGCGCGGCGTCTTTGCGCTGGAGGGAACGCGCTCGCTGGACATCGGTTGTCGCCGCGTGACGGAGCGCTTTTTCTCCGCGTTGCCGCCCGCGGATGGCGAGCTTGCTGCCGCTGCCGCGTGGGCAGGCGAGCAGTTTGCCGCCTATTTTGAAGGCCTGCCCAGCGACTTTGAGCGCGCCGAACGCTTAGTCGCGGTGGGCGGCACGGTGACTACGCTGGTGGCTCTGGTCCACGAGCTGGAACCGTACGATTCGAGCTTTGTGCACCTACGCGAGCTGTCGCTGGAGCAGGTCTCGGCCGCTATCGAGCGCATGTCTGTGTTGGACGCGGAAGGCATCGCCGCGCTACCGGGTGTACAGCCCAAACGCGCGGGCGTGATCTTGGCTGGTGCCGTGGTGATTCGCGAGCTTATGCGAGCCGGCGGCTACGACACGCTCACCGTAAGCGAGAACAGCCTGCTCGCCGGTATGGCTGCCACCATCAACGAGGTTCTCGACGGCGCGACCCCCACCATCGCCTGGACCCCGAGCCTGAGCACCCTTTAAAAGTAGTCAAAAAAGCTCTGTCCCAAATGAGCTGCTCTGCAGTTGACGGCACCTAAAGGAAACGAGCCCGCATCCCTGGGGGACACGGGCTCGTAAGCACTACATGGTAGGGGCGGTGGGACGTCCGCGCATTTGCTGCGCAAATGCGCACCGGCTTCGGCCGCCTGTCGGCGCCCTCGCCGGCTCGCTACGGACGCTGCGCGTCCGCTTGACGCTCGCCCCCTCGCGGGTTCGAGTCCCACCGGCATCCAAAAGAAACGAGCCCGCATCTCAAAGGGACACGGGCCCGTAAAAGCCATATGGTAGGGGCGGTGGGACTCGAACCCACAATCCTTGCGGCGAGAGATTTTAAGTCTCCTGCGTATGCCAATTCCGCCACGCCCCCGTGAGACTAGAAGTCTAGCACAAGCCGTTCGTTACGCGTTGACGGCCATCGAGTGTTGGCCCGACTTCTCGAGGAACTCTTGGAACTTTGCCTCGTCGCCCTTGTTTTGGTACTGCAGGGCCAGCAGGTACTCCAGTCGGCAGCGCTTGACCGGGTCATCGCCGGCGTCCTTGAGCATGCGCTCCAGCTCGGGGATGTCGTTGTGGCGCTTGAGGATCATCGTGTCGTACATCAGCTGACACTCGTGTGCAACCGCCTCGGCTTGACCGCCCTCAAAGCCCTTGATCTCGTGCAGAAGCTCCTTGGACTTTTTGCGGTCCTCCTGGCCAGCATAGTAGTTAAAGGCCTTAATCACCAGGTCGACGCGCTGCATCTTGGGCAGATTGAGCCCCAGCAGCAAATCGAACATCTCATCGGCGCGCTTGTGGTCCTCGCGCAGCAGATAGGAGTTCAGACGCAGGTAGTCGCGGTTGTAGCGCGGGTACAGCATGCTGGTGAGTTTGCCGTCGAGCAAACGATCGAACTCGTCCCACTGCTTGGCAGCCATAAGCTGCTGCAGACGCTTGAACGTGGTGCGTTTTTTGACGCTAAAGAACACCGACACGGCGATACAGATGATAACGACGGCGGTCCAGAGTGTGCGGGAATCGGGCATGTTAGGATCCTTAGTCGCTCATAAAGCGAGCGGTATGACAACACGTACTAGATGTATTATACGCAGCGCGCAAGCAAACTGGCATAAAAGCTCATCGAGGCTGAGTGCCATCGCTCGCTGCGGTACACTTACCTAAAGTAAACCATGAAGGGAGACATTACCTATGAAGAAGATCGTTTTGGCTTGCGGTGCTGGCGCTGCTACTTCCACGCTTGTTGCCCAGAAGGTCGCCACCATGCTCGACGCCAATGGTTATGCCGGCAAGTATGAGATCGTGCAGTGTGCCATCTCCGAGGCCAAGGACGCTTGCGACGAGGGCGCCGACCTGCTGATCGCCACCACCGTTGCCCCCGAGGGCCTCACCTGCCCGTACGTGAGCGGCGTGCCCTTCATGACCGGCATGAACCGCGTCGCTGCCGAGAAGGCCGTTCTCGACGTTATGGCTCAGTAGGCGCTGCCTGTAATGAATGAGCAGAACGCCAACCCGGTAGAGCTCTTTGGCATGCGCGTCGCCCACGTGGGCATTAACGCCACCGACCCGGCCGATGCCCTGGAGATCGCGGAGCTGTTCTCGACGATGATGGGCCTACCCGTTATCGAGACCCCGGTTTCGTACTTTAACGATTCGCTGATCGAGGTCATGAAGCAGAACGGTCGTGGCACCAAGGGCCACATTGGCTTTGCCGTCAACGACATCGATGCGGCCGAGAAGTGGTTTGCCGAGCGCGGGCTCGAGGTCAACGAGGAGTCGCGCGTGCTGCTGCCCGACGGCGGCACCAGGCTCGTGTACTTTAAGCGCGAGTTCGCCGGCTTCGCCGTGCATCTGTGCCGCGAGTAGCGCACAGGCTGCTATAGCTAGCAAAAAGGGATAGAGCCGCCTGGCCCTATCCCTTTTTTATGCCGAGGGGCTTCCTACCGCGGCAGGCGAATCGTAAAGCGGCTGCCGACGCCCTCGACTGAGGTCACGCCAATGACACCACCATGGCTATCGACGATCCACTTGGCAATGGCAAGCCCCAGACCCGAGCCCTGCGCGCCGGCATCGCGTGCGTTGTCGGCGCGGTAGAACCGTTCAAACGCGTGAGCTGCGGATTCCTGGTTCATGCCGATACCCTCGTCCTCAACACTTATGTCGATCGTGCCTGCGCCCGCATCCGGCGCTACGCCAAACGAGATGGGCGTGCCTGCGTCCGAATACTTGGCGGCGTTTTGCACGATCACGCGCAGAGCCTGCTTCACGAGCGCCACGTCAACGGGCGCGTCGCAGCGCGGGTCGCTGACAAGCGCAGCGTCGTACGCCAGTCGATACGTGTGCGCGGCATCGATCATCTGTGACTCCTCGCATACCTCGCCGACCAGCGCGGCCAGGTTGGTATTCGCACGCCGCAGGACCGTGCGTCCGGCGTCGCCGCGTGCCAAAAACAGCAGCTGTTCCACGAGCTCTTGCATGTGCTCGCTTTCGGCCTTGAGGGACGCGATGGATTCTGCCAGCACGTCCGGGTCGTCTTTGCCCCAGCGGTCGAGCATGTTCACGTAGCCCTGAATCACCGCGATGGGCGTGCGCAGCTCGTGGCTCGCGTCGTTGACAAAGCGCATCTGCTGCAGCTTGGCCTCTTGCATCTGGCGCAGCAGGCGGTTGAGCGCGACCTCGATGCTTGCCAGGTCGGCGTCGCCGGTGGTGACGCTCGGCGAGTCGACGCTTGCGCGCTCGATGGCCTGCTCGAGCGTTTCCATCTTGCCGCCGGAGAGCTGCATGCGGCCGAGTTCGTCCACGCGCAGGGCCAGATCGTTGAGCGGCGCCATGGTGCGGCGCACGCGGCGGGCGCCGCCGAGCATGTTGAGCACGCTGATGACCTGCCAACCCACAACTACAAGGTAGAGAGGCCATAGCGTGACGAGGTCCTGCGCGAGGGGGAAAGTCTTGGTGGTACGCGCAAGCTCGACGGTATAGGTGAGCGTTGTCAGGTCCCAGCCGCGCGCGGGCGTCAGCGACATGCTGCGAACGGTGGCGCTGGGGATCCATCCTGCGGTAAACGCGCCGTTGGGCAGCGTCTGGTTGTATCCATAGACGAGGATCGCCACCGCAATAACCAACAGCAACAGATCGAGCCAGACGTAGCTCATCAGGCGGCGCCACATATAGCTCCAGTTGATGGCGCGGGCGATGGAGGTGACGCGCTTGGCCTCGGCATTACGCGCGGCAGACATAGCCCACCCCGCGCACGGTCTGGATGATGCGGGCACCGCCGGCGTCTTCGATCTTGGCGCGCAGGTGCGCGATGTGCACGTCGACGTTGTTGGTGTCGCCTACGTATTCGTAGCCCAGCGCCTCGTGCGCGATGCGCTCGCGCGTGAGCACGGTTTCGGCATGCGTCATAAGCAGGGCGAGGACGTCGAACTCGCGGGCCGTGAGCGCGATGGGCGAGCCGCCGACCGTGACTTCGCGGCGGTCGGGATCGAGCGCGACCGAACCCACGGCGAGTGCGGCGGGGGAGGGCGCG
>OGWZ01001903.1_pt1 | contig 17799 bp, 15 predicted proteins | sample 1576141 | NCBI WGS metagenome assembly OGWZ01 (sample SAMEA3541512, study PRJEB24748) | human gut metagenome | biome: human gut; feature: human-associated habitat; material: faeces | place: China | collected 2012
TGTAGTTTTTTGCATTTCTTTATGGAATATTTTTCTACAAAATCTGAGAAAAAAAGCATGGACAAAACCCCAGTAAAATTTACTGGGGTTTTGTCATTTAATGAAGTTTAAAGTTTCTCTTGTACTACCTTAAAGTTATCGCCAGCTTTGACAAAGCTTAAACGATGAGTAAAGCCCTCAGGCGTGTCTTCTTCATGGTGGGAGACAAAGAGCACTGAGGTGTGGCCATTTTTCATAATATAGCTGATAAAGCTCTTTACTAAGGCACGGGCATAACCGTCTAAGCCCTGTAAGGGCTCATCTAAGATAAGTAAGGGCGGATTTTTAACTAAAGCGCGGATAATGAGGAGCAGACGCTGCTGACCGAAGGATAAGGTCTTAAAGGAGCGATGTTCCATCTTATCTAAAGAGGCGATCTTAAGCCAGGTCCTAGCGGCTGTGAGCTCTTCATCTGAGGGTTGATGATACAGGCCTATAGAGTCATAGAAGCCTGAGAGTACGACATTGATAGCCGGAGCGCTGACACGATAATCAAGGTGTAAGGCCCCTGATACTAAGCCATAATATTTCTTAACTTCCCAAATGCTCTCACCAGATCCTCGTTTAAAGCCAAAGACGGTGACATCATTGGCATAGACTAAAGGATTGTCGCCGGTGATTAGCGATAAGAGAGTGGATTTACCAGCACCATTAGGGCCTATGATCTGCCAATGCTCGCCGCGTTTGACCTCAAAATCTAAATTATCTAAGACCTTGCGGTTATATTCCACATTTACCTGTCTAAATTTGACAATGCTGTCATCAGCTAAGGCTTTGAGGGCAAATTTCTTAGGAGTGGGCGGTAAGGTGATATTAGGCAGTTTAGCATTACCTAATAAGGCTAAAGCATCAGGATCTTTTTCGATTTCCTCGCGGCTTGATAATTTGACGATTTTAAGATCCTGAATAATACCCATGGCCGTTAAAGTATCCGGGATTTCGCTAGGACGATTGACGATCAAGATAGTTGGGGTTTGATACTCTGAGTGAATAGTATCGATAAGCTTTAAAAGCTCAGCGCGAGTGGCGATATCTAAAGCATCAAAAGGAGTATCGAAGATAATTAAATTAGGCTTTGAACATAAAGCTTTAGTCAGTAAAACCTTACGGCCTTCACCGCCTGATAATTGACGCACAGGTTTATCTAAAAGCTTCTCTAAATTCATGCCCTTGATGGCTTCTTGTAAAACTTTAGGATCAGATCCAGCAAAGAGCTTATTAGGCGTAATACCATGCGCTTCTTCCTCTGAGGCATTGTCGTTATTGCGCATCTTATAGTCATCTTCTAAAAGCTGCATCTGCTTTTCAAAGGACACTAAAACCGGATGATAGTTTTCAGGCGCGCTCCCGCTCTTTAAGGGCAATTCAGCGTTGAGAGCGCGGGCTAAGGAGGTCTTACCACTGCCATTGCCACCAATGAGGACAATCAGATCTGAGGGCTTAATGGTGAGATTGCCTAAGTTAACCTCTAAATCATCATTGATTCTAAATACGGCGTTTTGCCACACTAAGGTACGTTCAGTCATGGTAATAATCCTTTATCCACAAAGCCTTTTTTTAGGCTTAAGTTTTTTTTCGGGCAATTCTCAAAAGACGGTTTTGGGAGTTGTATTAGCTGGGGCAATTATAGCAAGAAACGCAACATATGATTATGTTTATTGCAAAATTTAAAAGATAACAGGGCGGAGTTGTTGCATATTTTTTGCAAAAAAGATCCATAAAATGAGATCTTTAACCATTAACTTTTTAAAAAATAAACATAATATATGATCAGGGTAGTGACAAATATCTATACCCATATAATTAAAATAAGAAATTAAGGAGTCCGTGATGACTGAAAAGAAAGGAAGATTTGCTGTACTGCTGAAGATTGGCGATAAGCAGCCGGCCTTAGACCGTGCTTCGCAGTATGCTAGATTTGCTCCTGGTATTGAAGTTGTGGCGATACGCGTCATCAATGATTTTTCCGATGACAATCAAGAGCAATTAATGGCTTCTGCTAAGAGCGAATTTGAAAAGCTAGCTAAAACTTGCCCGAGTATTCAGCATCTGTCTTTAAAGGTAATTTTTGACAAGGATGTACCTGGTGCCTTTAATGCCGAATGTGCCTCCGGTGAATATGATTTAGCTATCATCTCCGCTAATAAGCGCAACTCGATTAAAGATCTGTTCATCAATACTATTGACTGCTCAATTATGCGTTGTTGCCCGGTACCTTTATTAGTAGTTAAGGATGCCAATTCTACCGCTACCTTAGGTACTGCTATTTTATTAGCCATCGATTTTGCTGAGGCTAACCATATTGAGGAATTAGACGAGCACCTCTTTCAGTCAGCTAAGGGCTTTGCCGATCATTTCAATGGTGTCGTCCATGTCGCTAACTGCGTCTCACCGCTCAATCGCGGCTTGATGTCAGGCAATACTAGCGTCTCTAAGATCATCACGGCCTCAGGCTCTATCAATCGCCGCGATATTCATCAGGTGGTAGTCGATGAGTTTGCTAAAGCTCATGGTATTCCTTTAGAGAATGTCCATGTTTTAGAAGGTCGTATCGATGAGGAAATCCCGCGTCTGTGCGACAAATTGCAGGCGCGTATGGTCTGCATGGGCACCACTCCTAAGAGCTCCTTCTTCGGTTCTATCGATTCTACCGCTTCAGAGCTGGTTTTAGAGCAGATTAAGGGCGATGTCTATATCGTCAATAGCGAGAGCTTAGATCTTAAAGACTAAGCTTTGAGCAGATAAAAATCCCGATCACAATCAATATGATCGGGATTTTTAATGTAAATTCACTTAGACATTGAAGAGGAACTCAAAGAGATCGCCATCTTTGACTATATAGTCCTTACCCTCAGAGCGAAGCTTACCTGCCTCCTTACAGCCTACCTCACCTTTATATTTGATGAAGTCATCATAAGCTATAGTCTGAGCGCGAATGAAGCCGCGTTCAAAGTCAGAGTGAATGCGACCGGCAGCTTGCGGGGCAGTAGCACCGACTTTAACGGTCCAGGCACGAACTTCCTTAGGGCCGGCGGTGAAGAAGGTCTGCAGACCTAAGAGCTTGTAACCGGCACGAATAACACGGTTTAAGCCCGGCTCAGTGATACCTAAGCTCTCCATAAACTCAGCGCGATCGGCCTCATCCATAGAAGCTAAGTCAGCCTCGATAGAGGCAGAAACCGGTACCACGATGGAATTATCGTTTTTAGCAACCTCACGGACTGCGTCTAAATAAGGATTGTTCTCAAAGCCATCTTCAGCGACGTTAGCGATATACATCATAGGCTTTAAGGTGAGGAAACTGAAATTGCGCATGGCCTCGAGATCGGCTTTAGTAAACTCGACAGCGCGCAACATCTTGCCTTCTTCTAAGGCCGGGCGGCATTTCTCTAAAGCGACAACCTGAGCTAAAGCCTCTTTATCGCCACCGGTGCGGGCACGCTTCTCTAAGCGGGCTAAAGCCTTTTCAACTACCTCTAAGTCAGCTAAAGCAAGCTCAGTATTGATAACCTCAATATCTGCTACCGGATCGACCTTACCGCTGACGTGAATGACGTTTTCATCTTCAAAGCAACGGACTACGTGAGCGATGGCGTCAGTTTCACGGATATTCATTAAAAACTGATTGCCTAAACCCTCACCCTTAGAGGCGCCCTTGACTAAACCGGCGATATCCACAAATTCCATGGCCGTAGGCACGATCTTAGCCGGGTGGACGATAGCAGCGATTTCGTCTAAACGCTGATCTGGTACCGGAACGATACCTGTATTAGGCTCGATGGTGCAGAAGGGGAAGTTCTCAGCTGCAATGCCGGCCTTAGTTAAAGCATTGAAAAGGGTAGATTTGCCGACATTAGGCAAACCGACGATACCACAGTTAAAACCCATTTATTCCTCCAATTATGGTTTGAATCCGTTAATTGCGGCGGTGGCTTTGTCTAAACCGCGGGTAAAGAGCATTTCCAAGGCCGGAATTGCATTTACCATAGCCGCATCGATAAGCTCATGATCGTGGCGATCGGGGCGCCCTAAAACCCAGTTGATGACCTCGTGTGAAGGCGGCTTACCGATACCTAAGCGCAGACGATAGAAATTCTGATTATTGCCTAAGCAGGAAGTAATGCTCTTTAAACCGTTATGGCCAGCTAAACCGCCACCAAACTTTAAGCGCATAGAGCCTGGCAGTAGATCTAAATCGTCATGGACCACTAAGATATTTTCAGGCTTAATTTTATAGAAGGTCGCAAGGGCACTGACAGCGCGGCCACTGTCATTCATATAGGTGGTGGGGAAGAGTAGTCTGACCTCATGATCGGCAATATCACCACGCCCGGCAATACCTAAGAAGTTTTTCTCAGGACGCAGGCTGATTTTATATTTATCTGCAATCATCTCTAAGAAGTCTACACCCACATTATGACGGGTATGCTCATATTGAGAGCCCGGATTGCCAAGGCCCACAATTAAAGAGATTTCAACCGGATTTGCTTTAGGCATGATCTAATAATCTCACGTCTTTAACATCAGCATCGCTTAGGGATGCACATAATTCACTTACACTTTTATTGCAACCGGGGATTAGCAGTGTCGGTGCAATTTCCTTTAGGGGAATGAGCACAAAGGCCCGCTCGCACATACGCGGATGGGGGACATTGAGTTTAGGCTCATCCCTTAATATCAGATCATCGTATAGCAAGATATCGAGATCTAAAGTGCGCGGGCCGTTTTTAAATAAACGCACGCGCTTAAATTCCTGCTCTGTCTGCATTAAAAGATCTAAAAGATCTAATGGCGATAGAGTGGTTTTAATCATGGCCACCGCATTGACAAAATCGTCTTGCTCTTTAAAGCCTACTGGGGCGGTCCTATAAAAAGAGGAGGTCTTAAAAACCTCCACTTGTGGATTTTTTGCAAGATAGCCTAGGGCCTCTTTGAGGGTACTTAGGCTATCGCCTAGGTTTGAGCCTAGGCCAATATATGATAAAGCCATTACGGATCCAAATTCATAGCCGCACGCCAAGCGCGAGCTTTAGCTAAGCGATCATTGACCTCTGCCTTATTTTCACGGCTAAAGCTATCCTGTGCGGGAGTAGTTGCTTTAGCATTGCGCTTATCCTTTTTGCGCTCATCTTTTTTACGCTTAGGCTTATTAGAGCGGGCATCGCGTAAGAGTTTAGCCTGACGGGCGCTTTCTTCATAATAAGGAAGCCAGAAATCGACGTAAAGAGCTAAATTCGGATCAAAGCGTGATCTTAAAACTAAAAAATCATAAGCGGCTCTAAACATAGTGGTCTTAGAGAGCTTTTCAACATGATTTTTATCGGTAAGGTTTAAGAGCATGAATTGATTGAGCCATAAGCTTCTGATGTTTTCAATAAATATCATCGGAATGGCGGTCATAACTGACTGCGTGCTGATGACACGATTGAAGGCCATCGAGGCTAAATCACGTAGGGATTTAGGGCTTACTGAGCATTCATTATAGTGATGTAATTCATACATCAAGCTTTCAAAATGCGTCCATAAGATCACCGCATAGAGGAAATGCGGGGTATTGCGCTTATCGGCATGGAAGCGTTTATCTGAGCTCTTTAAGGCAAAGTCAACAAAGTCGATAAAGGTCTGATTATCTAAGTACTGCTTTAAGCCAGGGAAGAGAATTTCAAAAATATGGAAATCTCTTAAGATAGCAAAGCTCTCAGAGCCGTGACCGGTTAAAAAGAGTTTATTGACTTCCTCAAACATACGCGCATTAGACACCTCACGCAGGCTCTTTGAGAGCTTAGCAATAGGATCTGACGTGCGCTTTGATAGCTTAAAGCCTAATTTTGCGGAAAAACGCAAAGCCCGGATAATGCGGACGGGATCTTCAGCATAACGGGTCTCAGGCTCACCTATGATATCGATGACACCTTGCTGTAAATCATAGAGACCGCCGTGGAAGTCTAAGATAGTCTCATTGTGGCTATCATAATAGATGGCATTGATGGTAAAGTCGCGACGGGAGGCATCTTCATCGATATCTTTGCCATAGACATTGTCGCGAACGAGCATGCCTGAATTCGAGCTGACGCGCAGATTTTGGGTACGCGGATTATTGCTATCACCTCTGAAGGTGGTAACTTCAATGATTTCCTTGCCAAAGACTACATGGACGATCTTAAAACGACGACCGATGATGCGTGAATTATCAAAAACACGGCGGATCTGCTCTGGAGTGGCATTAGTGGAGACGTCAAAATCCTTAGGGGTCTTGCCTACGAGCAAATCACGAATACAGCCGCCGACTAAATAGGCCTTATAATGCGCATTCTGCAAGCGCTCAATTACGGAGAGAGCCTTAGCTGAGATTAAGGAGCGATCAATTCCATGCTGATCTTTAGTTAACACTAATTTTGCGGATCCATGCTTTTTAACTAGAGCCTTATTGCGCGCTAAGAGCTCTTTGAGATCCGGATTTAAGACTGTAATTTTATGCTACCTCAGTATGTAAAACTGACACTTGTCTGTCAAAAAAATTTCTAATAAAGACTATCCATTATAACAAAAGAAAAGCCATTTTTACGTAAGCTTACTATCTAAAGGCTAGGCTCTAAGATAAAGAGTGGGTAAAAATGCTTGTTTTTGCGTATAGGGGTGAAATATCACTTGTTTGATTATAGAAACTCTGTGTAAAGTTTCCTTAAAGTTATGCAGTGTAAATGACGTCAGCGTGCGGTATTTTATTGATATCAAAGCCTAAAGCGGCGTGATAGAGTATCTCCTGAGGCTGCATGTTTTGTTTATAAAAGCTTATATCCTGCTGTAAAAGACGCAGACACAATAAGAGTACCTCACAAGGTGAGCCTAAGCTTAAAGCTGCCTGAGCGTGATTTTGCTTAGAGAATTTTTGCTCGGCATTCATCTTAATTAAGGGCAGGTGCAGATACTTAGGAGGTTTTTTTCTAAGTTCTTTATATAAAAGCTTTTGTATAGGCGTCATCTCAATAAGATCAGAGCCTCTGACAATTTCTGTCATCTCCTCATCGATATCATCGACAACACAGGCAAAATTATATGAGAAGATATGATCAGCGCGTTTGAGGGTAATGTGCTCATCGCTATTGTGCACCTCACACAGGCCTAAAAGTTCATCTTGAAAACAAAAGGTAGCTTTAGTATGACTGTAAAAGCGCACGCTTTTAGCATCAGAGGCCTTAAGAGCATCTAAAAAACACTTACAGCTATGACTTTTTAAGCTCTGACGCGTGCACTTACAGAAATAAGCGCGCTTTAATTCTAAAAGCTCGTCTAAGACTTCTTGATAACGCACAAGACGCTGTGATTGATAGATAACAGGACCGTCAAACTCAAAGCCTAAAAGCTTTAGATCTTCAAGTATGCTTAAGCTTGCCTCTTTAGGGCAACGAGGAGTGTCAAGATCCTCAATGCGCAGGAGGATCTTGCCATGTAGATTGCGAGCGCGCAGATACGCGCCCAATGCAGTACAAATTGAGCCTAGATGAAGCCTACCGCTAGGGGTAGGCGCAAATCTGCCAATATAGGGCATTAGCCCTCTAACTGCTTTTCTTTGATCTCAGCTAAAGCCTTGCAGTCGACGCACAGATCGGCAGTCGGGCGTGCTTCTAAGCGCTTGATACCGATTTCGATACCGCACTGATCGCAATAACCGAATTCGTCACGATCGATCTTAGATAAGGTTTTTTCGATCTTCTTGATGAGCTTGCGCTCACGATCGCGGGCACGTAACTCTAAGGCGAATTCTTCTTCCTGAGAGGCTCTGTCTAAAGGATCAGGGAAGTTGGCAGCTTCGTTCTTCATGTGACCTACGGTTCTGTCAACCTCAGAGCGCAACATGTCTCTCCAAGCGGTTAAGATTTTTCTGAAGTGATCCTTTTGGCGATCATTCATATATTCTTCGCCGGGTTGCTCTTGATAGGGCTCGACACCTGCAATTGCCAAAGGACCCATAGAGGCAAATGTATTCTTATCTTCTGTAGCCATAATGTCCTTCCTTTTTTATATGCGCTTGTTATCTTTTCTACTTAATTTTAGTTAATATATTCCGCCATGCCATAGGCGGCTTGGGGGTATGCTTTAAGCGATAGATTATGCTAGATCTCATTCACTGTTACAAGTAAATGTTTTATTTTTTAGAGCTTATTCAGATTTTTTTTCAATCTTTACCAATCAAGTTCAAATTATTGAAAAATTGTATAAAAGTACTCTGTTATAATTGAGCAAAAATTGATCAATTAAGTAAAAAAAATGTTTTCACGTAAAGACTCAGATAATTCCGTTACCTCCTTTTCTCCTAAAGATGATGAGGAGTATCAGCACAGTTCAGAAAATGCGCCTAAAGAACCGCCACAGCCGCAAAAACCTAAGCGCCCATTGTCAAAGCGCTTATTAAATTGGGCAATCAAGATCTTTGTGACCTTGCTGGTGCTCTTTGGCTTATTGTTTATCTACTTTGATTCTGTAGTTTTATCAAAGTTTGAGGTCGATGATCGCTGGGTCTTACCGGCTGTAGTCTATTCACGCCCCTTAGAGCTCTATCCTGAGCAAAAGCTTTCGTTAGAGCAGATGATCTATGAGCTTAAGCTTTTAAAATATCGTCAGGTCAATAGTCCGCAAAAACCAGGTGAATTTGCCGTCAATAAAAAGAGTGGCCGCATTGTCATTATTAGACGCCCCTTTGCTTTCCCTGAAGGTGAAGAGGCTAAGATTTCCCTCTTAGTACAATTTAACGGCGCCCGTGTGGCCCGTATTCTCAATGCCGATACCCGTCAGGATCTAGGTTATGTGCGTATGGATCCGGTCTTATTAGATCGTATCAATCGTATCGATCCTAAAGAAGATCGCATCTTTATTCAGTTAGATGAGGTACCTGAGGCCTTAGTTAAGACATTAATTGAAATTGAGGATCGCTCCTTCTATTCAAATCCGGGTGTCAATTTCTTTGCTATCTTCCGTGCCTTTGTAAAGAATACGCTTGCAGGTCATGTCGTTGAAGGTGGTTCGACCATTACGCAGCAGTTAGTTAAAAACTATTTCCTCTCAGGAGAGAGAAGTTATGCGCGTAAATTTAAAGAAATGCTCATGGCCATGGTCATGAATCAGCGTTATACCAAAGATCAGATCTTAGAGGCCTATTTAAATGAGATCTATCTAGGTCAAAATGGCAATGCCGGTATCTATGGCTTTGGTCTGGCTTCCTATTTCTATTTTGGTGTACCGGTAGCTGAGCTGTCACAAGAGCAGATTGCGCTCTTAGTCGGTATCATCAAGGGGCCGTCTTTATACGATCCGTGGCGCAATCCTGAATTAGCCTTAGAGCGCCGCAATACGGTTTTAGGCGTTTTGCGCAATCGCGGCTTATTATCAGAGGCGCAATTTGAGCAATATTCAGCGCGTCCTTTAGGCGTAATTAAGCGCGGCTCGATGAATTATTCTAAGACCCCGGCCTTTATGGGTGTATTAAAGCGTGAGATTTCCGAGCGCTTTGGTCAGGATTTCCTCTCAGGTAACGGTATTCGTATCTTTACAAGCTTAGATCCGCAGGCACAGCAGGCGGCAGAAAATGCTGTTAAAGAAGAGCTCGATGCGATTGAAAAGCAGACTGGTCGCAAGGGTTTAGAGGCGGCGATGGTTGTAAGCTCATGGCGCACCGCTGAGGTGGCTGCCGTTGTCGGTAGCCGTACTCCGCAGTATGAGGGCTTCAATCGCGTCGTTGAAGGTCGCCGTCAGGTGGGCTCTTTAATTAAGCCCTTAGTCTATTTAACTGCTTTCCATAATGGTGTGCATTTAGGCACCATGGTCAAAGATAGCCCGATTACAGTAAAACTCGCTACCGGGCAGTTATGGCAACCAAAGAACGATGATAAGAAGTTCCGCGGCCCCATTGCGGTCTATAAGGCTATGGCTCGTTCACTTAACGTTCCTACAGTTAAGATCGGTATGCGTGTAGGTCTAAATCATGTTGCCGAGACTATGAGGGCAGTAGGCATTAAGCAAAAGATTCAGCTCTATCCGTCCATGCTCTTAGGCACGATTGAGCTTACTCCTTATGAGGTCAATTCCTTCTACTGCTCGATGGCCACCGATGGTGTCTATCAAAATCTCACTACCTTAAGAACAGTAGTTAAAAACGGTGAGGTGGTGTATGAGCAGGCAGATGCGCGCGGTAAGCCGACTTTAGATGCACGCGATACCTTCCTCACTTTATATGTGATGACTGAGGCCACCCGCTCAGGTACAGGACGGCGTATTGGACAGATGTTCCCTGATTATAATATCGCCACTAAGACCGGTACTACTAACGATAACCGCGATACTTGGGCTATAGGTATTGATTCAGATGAGGCCGTATCTACTTGGGTTGGTTTTGATGATAATAAGTCAACCGGTCTTTTTGGCTCCTCAGGTGCACTGCGTGTCTATGGCGCTTATTTACAGCGCCGCGGGGTTAATTCCTTAGAGCTTAAGCGTCCTGAAGGTGTGAAGTTTGTAAACTTCGATAAAAATGGCAATATCCTTGGTGATAATTGCCGTGTCAGCGGTATGACTTTATTGCCAGTGCGTATCGATAAGATCCGTTATGTCGATGTAAATTGTGGCGCCCCGGCTGTTGAAGAGGTTAAGGTCTACACTCCTGAGACGGTACCCCATCCGTATTTGCCCTAGACATAGCTAAATCTCAAAATAAAAAACAGGAATTTCTCAATTAAGGAAGTTCCTGTTTTTTTTGAGTGTTCTTTTAAAGCTTCAAGAAAATTTACTTAAAGCCTAATCACTCTTAATTTCATCGCTATTTTTACTCTTAGCAAAGCTTTTAAGCTGGCTGAGATCGGCGATGGTTTCAACTTTTAGATCCGAAGTGGGAATGGTCATGCCGGGGATACTGTTGACAAGGCCAAAGCTTTGATTTTGACTGGCGCTATAACTTACCTTAATGCCAGAGCTTAAATTTAAGCTTTTATCTTCCTTATCCTCACAAGGATCATCAGTGGGGATATAGGACTGATTATTGTCCTTAGGATCATAAGGTCGCTCCATAGAGGCTGCGACAACTTTAGATCTAGAGGCTAAGGCACTCAGCGCGCGTAGGACTTGATCTTGTCGCGGATCACCTGTCGCTTTAATCTCCCGCGGAATAGGCGTAGCTGTGTTTTCAGTAGCTTGTGGGCGCACAGGTGCTTTAGGGGGCGTGGGCATAATGGCAGGATCCGGAAGCTTGCCTGAAGCGGCCATTTGCTGTCGCTCTTTTCTAAATTGCTCTTGAAGTCTTGCAGCTCTTGCGGCTAATTCCTTTAAAGACAGTTTAGAGGCATCAGTCGTGAGTTCTTGAGGACTGTCGTTGAGAGTTTGCGCTAGATGATGTACGGGAGCGGCTACAGCCTCAACTTCTGTTGGCGTATTTTCAGTACTGCCCATAAGTTTGCCGGCTTTGGCAATTGAGGCGGCTTTTGCGATGATAGCGTGAATGCGCTGAGCCGTCTTTTCTGACAGCTCATCTTCATATTGGCGATTTTGGGCATTCTGCGGCTGTCTGAGACTATCTAAATAATTAGAACCTTGAGGAAATTCTTCTAAAGCACGGCGCAGATAATGGGTCATTACCTGAGCTGTAGTGCGCTCAAAACTTGGGGAAATTTTTTGCAATTGGGCCTGTCGCTTGCTTGGCCCTTTATTTTCTTTAAAGTCAGCTTGATTGCTTTCAATAAAGGTTAAAGTGGCCTGCAATAATCTTTCAAGGGCGATCTTCGCTTTGATGCCTAAATTGCCATGAGGGATGGTAAAGAGTTGCGCGGATAAATCACGTTCTAAGCCTGCGCCTAGAAGTTTGACATTAGTGAGATTTAATAAAAGCTCACAAAAAAAACGTAAGAGCGCTTGTCCGCTAGCGCTATGGTAAGTGAGAGCTAAAGGGAGAGCTTTCAGTCTTTTTAAGAGCTCTTCTTTGGCATCTTTAGCACAGATTAAATGCTTAGCTGAGGACAGATCCTGCGCGACTTTATCTTGTAAATTAGCATCACGCTCAATGAGGGTTAAAGCTAGGCGCAAGAGGGCTTCAGCGTTACTGACGGGGGATTCTTCTTTTTCTAAAGAAGCTACAGCTTTAAGCTTTAGGCACAAAAGATCTAAGCTTATCTGCAGGCTTTTATTTAAAAGCGCTCTATTAGCTACAAGATAGCCTATAAATTTTTCCGTCTGCATTTTATTGACGCTATGTTCAAGCTTAGAGTTATTTACTGATACTTCTTTATTTAAGGTCTTGATATCAGTACTGATATTATCCATAGTAACTTTTTTACTTAAATTTCTAAATGATTATGTATCATAGCAAAAAACCGGCATTTCTGCCCTGAGGTAATGTCTAAAAGCGCGAAATCAGCCTTAAAAATCAAAGCTAAATTAGTCTTTTAGCGCTTAGCCCTTAAGTCACGCTTGAAGATTGTGTATAATTATAAGACACATGTGAGGTTTTTTATGAAAGCTATTAAAGTACTTGTTGCCGCAATTTTAATGGCAGGCCTGTCAACTCAGGCTATGGCCGCCCATTCCACCTATAATCCTATGGCTCCGCGTCAAATTTCCGTAGCCGCCTCCGAAAAGAGTTATTCCTATGGTTTAACTGTGCTTCCGGGAAATTCCATCGATTCTGTCGATCCTTTTTTCCGTTATGTCGGTTGGTATCCTAACTATGAGGTTTTAGATCGCTATATTCTGCGTCCTGTCGCTCATGGTTATGCCGCTTTACCGCAAGTAGTACAAACTGGTGTGGGTAATTTCTTCCAAAACATCAGTGATATTAACAATAGCGTCAACCATATTTTTGTCGGTGATCTAGCCTCATCTGGTGTGTCTTTCTCGCGTTTAGCTATCAATAGCACTATCGGTATTGCCGGCTTTATCGATGTGGCCTCCTCGATGGATCTTGATTATCGAGAGATGAAGATGGACACCGTCTTTGGTAAGGCTGGTATGGATGCTGGTATGTATATGATGGTGCCGATTTTAGGCCCGTATACTGAGCGTAGCGCTCATGCCGATGCTATCGACAGCTGGCCTTATATGGTCGTGGGCAATCCTTGGATCAGTGCCGCTTTATGGACAGTTGAGACTGTACACAATCGCGCGATGTTGATCCCGCAAGAGGGTGCAGTTGACAATGCTATCGATCCTTATGCCGCTACTCGTCAGATTTTCCTCATGTATAGCGAAGGCAAGGTCAATCCTAATGCCGCTATGCAAAATGAGCCAAGCGATGAGAATGTTGAGTCCTATTTAGACGAAATCGATGAGCTTTAAGATTATGAGTCAACACAAGTTAGAGGCATTACGCTCTCAGATCGATAAGCTCGATGAAGAGATAGTTTTAAAGCTTAAAGAGCGCCGTGAGCTCGTATCTAAGGCTAGTGATGTAAAAAATACCTTAGGGGCGGCGGCCTATTCGGCAAATCGCGAAGAGGCCATCATCGCGCATGTGGAAGATTATGCTCAGGAATTAGCTTTGCCTGAGGGTTTAGCCTCCGATCTCTGGCGCCGAATTTTGCGTGAATCCTATAAAGGTAATGGCATCGGTACTTTTGCTAAAACCCTAGAGGGGGATGGCGAGATCGTCATTGTCGGTGGTAACGGTGGCATGGGCCGTATTTTCCGCCAGTATTTTGAAAACTCCGGTTATGTCGTGCATACCTTTGGTCATCGCGGCTGGGATAAGGCTCCTGAGTATTTAAAAAAGGCTAAGGTTGTCATTGTTACTGTCCCTATCGATATTACTATCGATGTCATCAAGCAATTGTCACCGCTGTTGCGTGAGGATATGATCCTCTGCGATTTCACCTCGGTCAAAGATCCTATAGTCAAGGCCATGATGGCCCATCATCAGGGCCCGGTTTTAGGTCTGCACCCGATGTTTGGCCCGGATATTAAGAGCTTAGTTAAACAGGTGATAGTCACCGTGCCTGAGCGCGGTGAAGAGCAAAGCCGCTTCTTAGTGGAGCAGTTTAAGCTCTGGGGAGCGCGCATTGTGAAGTGCAAGTCTTCAGAGCATGATAAGGCTATGAGCATTATTCAGGCTTTGCGTCACTTTACCACCTATGCCTACGGTACCTTCTTAGCTAATTTAGAGCCGAATTTACAGCAGATTTTACAGCTAAGTTCACCTATCTATCGCTTAGAGCTGATGATGGTGGGCCGTCTGTTTGCGCAAGATCCGCGTCTCTATGCCGATATCATTATGTCCTCACAGCAAAATTATGAGCTCATTTCCGCTTATGTTGAAAGTTTGAAACCTGAATTAGAGCTAGTGGCAGCTAAAGACGCTGAGGAATTTACCCATCGCTTCTTAAAGGCTCGGGAGTTCTTTGGTGATTATGCTGGTCTTTTTTTAAAAGACAGTGGCGCGCTTTTAGCTAAGCTTCAGGATGAAAAACTCAACTTTTAAAAAAGGTATGTATTTATGCGTAAATTAAAAATCGGGGCTGTCATAGCCCTGATTATTTTTGCTCTGGCTTTAATTGTGTCAGTGGTAGGTTTATATGTGGTAGGCCATCTTTTTGATAGCCATTTTAATAACGCCCTTAAGCGTATTGAGCAAAAAGTTCCGCATCTGATGCTCTCAGGCACTATCGATAATTCTAGCCTCACTAAGAGATCAGGAAAAATTTATTTTAAGTATCAGCTTCCTGAAAAATTGCCGTTTAAAACGCATCTTTTAGAGGGAGCTTGTGATTATGAATTAAATTTAGGTCTATGGCGTGCTAGCTTTGATGTCCAAAAAAATCCTGATGTCGGCAATCTTGATAGTGTCTTGCAAGAATTCAATTTAGAGCCTATCAATTATCACGGTAGAGCTGAGGCTTCCTTATGGACTTTAAATGCTGAAGCTGCTTTTAAATTAGATTCTTTTAAATTCCCGCTTAGTGATGGCATGTGTCATATAGGTGAAAATTCTGTCTATATGCAGCTTTTATCAAAAAACAGTGTCCGTACTGAATTTGCCTCAGGCGGTATCGCGTGTAGATCTAATATCGATTATAATCAGGCCCCGGCTTATGATTTACTCCTGCAGGGCTTATCGGTTAAAGCACGTCCTGTTTATGCAAACGGTAAGCTTAATCTAGATGGGGTCAATTTAGGTTTAAAAAATCTTCAAGCTGAAGCTTCAACTCTATATTTAATCGGTTTCCCGCCTACAGAGAAAGTCAACGACCCTTCTGTACGTGAAGGCTTTGCGCTCAATCAGGGAGCTTTAAATATCACAGTTGATGATGCTGATGCTAACTCTCGTCGATCTTTGCGTGTTGATGGTACAGGTAATTTAGCTTTTGCCTTTCCGGTAGTGCACGATAATGTTAGAGAGACTATGTATGAGATGAAAAATCTCAACTTTGATATTGAGCTTGGCCGCGCTGATTTTATTTCACTTATAAAGCGCTTGTTAAAGGGTAAGACCCCGATGGCTGAGGTTTATGCCTATCTTGATCCTAAGCTCAACTTTAAGCTCAATAACTTTGGTTATGAGCATCAAGGTGAGAGCTTGAAAGGTGAGGGTGTAGTTACAGCTGAGATTGAAGATCAGAAGCTTAATACCTCAAAGCTTCAGGCCCGCTTTGAAGGCCAAGCTGGTAAAAAAATGGTCGAAGCTTTCTCTTCAGGCGATTATGCTAATGCCTTACAGCAGCAGGTAGAGCGCGGGGCTGTCGATTTTGACGGTGCTAATTATCACACCGTCATCGCCTTTAAAGATGGTCAGCTTACCCTAAATGGAATTGCGCCTACGAGCAGCCACGAGGTAGAAGCGGACGCGGTTGGGGAAGAAGCACAGTAATAAGGCTAAGCCTAAAACTGCAAGAACTAAACTTGCAATTAAACCGCTTTGAGCGCTGAAATTAAGTCGCTGTGCCACTCTGACAAGGCTTGGTACAGCGATAAATAAGAGACTTATAAGTAAGACGGTCAGATAGCGGATCTGTACGGCATTAGGTGAATTTACCCGTAAAAGCTTTTTGTCGATACTGATATGACGACCGTTTTGCATCTTATAGCGCTCACCATCAACCATTGCGGCTAATCCCGTAGCGACATAGCGCTTTTTTTGACTAAATTTATGCTGATGTACTGTAAGCTTATAATCTAAGATGGCATTAGCATAATGCTCAGAGACCATCTGTTTCAGTGCTCTAATAGCACTCTCCTCATCCGGGCCTTCGCCTACAAAAACATAATCTGACTTATATTCAACAGTTCGATGCTCAGGCACAGCTAAGGTGCTTGAAAGTGCGACTAAATCTTCTTGCATAATCTTTCCTTAGGTTATTTATTCAATTATAGCCATCACCATGAGCTGAATTCAAATAAGCTTTTGAAGCTTTTAGATTACAGATCTGCAAAGACTGTACAGAAAAAACTTATCTATCTTGAAAATTTTGAGGGTAGTTCACACAATATTAATATCGCTGTTAATGGAGTTTTTTATGAATCGCATCCTACTCTTTGCTGCCATGCAAATTGGCATTTTAATCGTCGTGAGCATTGTAGGCTCAGTTTTGCTCGCGATCTTTAATATTCAGATTTCATCTGCGTCCTATATAGGCCTATTAGCCTTCTGCGCTATCTATGGCTTTGTGGGTTCCTTCATTTCCTTATTCATGTCAAAGCGCATGTGTAAGATGGCTTATGGCGTACAGACTATCAGCTCTCCACGTACTAGCCGGGAACTATTCTTAGTCAATACTATAGCTGAATTAAGTCAAAAGGCTAATTTAGCTATGCCTGAGGTCGGTATTTATCAAAGCCCCGATCCTAATGCCTTTGCCACGGGTGCAAGTCGTGATAATGCGCTTGTTGCGGTGTCTAGCGGTTTATTAGACAGTATGACTGAGGATGAGGTGCGCGGGGTTTTAGGCCATGAGATCTCTCATATTCAAAACGGCGATATGGTGACTATGAGCTTATTGCAGGGTGTATTGAATACCTTTGTGTATTTCTTCTCCTATATCATCTCTCAGATCGCTATTCAGGCATTAAATAGAAATAGCGATGATGAAGAATCTGGCGCTTCTTTCTCTGATTTCATGCTCTTTCATCTGATAAATAGCATTCTGCAGGTGGTCTTTGGCATTATCTCCACCATGATCTTAATGTGGTTCTCCCGTCAGCGTGAATTCCGTGCTGATGCAGGATCGGCAAATATTGCAGGACGACAGTGCATGATTCGCGCTTTAGAGGCCCTACAGCGCAATGTACAACCGGCCCCTAATCAAAAGGCTTCCATGCAGGCTCTCTGCATCAATGGTGCAAGCTTAGGAGAGCTCTTCTCCTCTCACCCGCCGCTTACACAGCGTATTGCCGCTTTAAAACAGCTTTAATAATATATCCTAGTAAGTTGTTTACACTTACTAGGATCACTCCGCTATATATCCCTTCAAAGCCTCAGCTTGTACAGATCCATGAGTTCGGTCTCACCGTCCTTTATTCTCATGTATTAAAGTCAATTAAGCACAGTTGTATAGAGCATAGAGCTTTCTGTGGGGGGTAAAGTGGGATAGGTCTAAGGTTTAATTGAAGATAGCTTAAAGTCTTTAAAGCGAGGGGGCAGAGGCGTGAAAGCTAAATGAGCTTTTGATCTTTTTAGCTTTGCTTGTGTTTTTTATGAAGAGTGAGGCTTAGAGGATTAAGTGCATCTGAAATTAAAGGGTTCTTCCGTATTGGTGTTGGAATCCTCTGATGAGTAGTAACATAATTTAACAT
>OGWZ01001917.1_pt1 | contig 17662 bp, 15 predicted proteins | sample 1576141 | NCBI WGS metagenome assembly OGWZ01 (sample SAMEA3541512, study PRJEB24748) | human gut metagenome | biome: human gut; feature: human-associated habitat; material: faeces | place: China | collected 2012
CCGATGTTTGGGCATTGAATGGACTCGATACTTTAATATTGAGACCTACAGAGGCACCTTTGATCGGATGATTTTTTAAAAATGGTAAATTTGGACAAAGACAAAAATTAGAAGTTTTTACTGATCGATGTCGGATAAATTATAAATTTCGAGTCTTTATTTGTATACTATGGGTATGCGATGCTTTTTATTTTTGAGGTGTATTATGATGTTTCCTTTTTTCGGAGAAAAAGATCTTGACATATTGACTTCTGATATAAAAAAAATTGATGGTATTGAACAAATAAGAATTTATGCTGAATCTCCTGATAGGACTACAGGCAGATTTAAAAAATTTGAGATGTACTTGCCAAAAGAAAATGTGACTTTGCTAGAGGGCTATACAAAAGAAGAGCTGTTAAATATAACAACTATCATTAGTCAATGCAAAAGCATAATTTGGGATTTGGCTCGTTATTACTCTGCTGGCGGTAGATAAAATGCCTGAAATTGAATTTTTGATTGGTCTGTATATTTATTTTAGCAGTAGAGATCAAGGAGAACCTCTTCATGTTCATGTAGCTCCAAAAGAGTTGCTTGGAACTTCTAAAACAGCAAAGCTGTGATAAACAGAATCTAGGATGAAATAGCCAGCGTTAAAGATAGCACTATCAGAAGCCTTATCTTTGTTTTCTTCAAAAACAACCGTTACTTTACGACTTTTCTTTAAAGCAAGTTTCTTTGCTTCTTCAGTTTTCTGCCTAGCATACTCCCTACACCAGCTCTTAACATCAACAACATTAAATCTACGCTTAATCTCCTCCTCGTTACCAAGTTTCTCAACTATACGAGTTCTGCTCTGTCCTTTTTCGTTCCTATAGGACTCGTACAGATAGTAGTTAACAGCATTAACAGATTTAACGATATTGATATACATAATGTAAACCTATAGAAATTACCATTTGAATAGTAACACATTGTTTTACATTATTACAATATTAAATATAATATATTTTTCGAAAAAAAATAAGGATTTCAAAACATTATCTCATTTTTTCCTTAATAAAAAAACATCAACTGTCGAACTTCCGGGCCATCTCTTGTGGAGATGGTCTTTTTGTCTAAGCTTTAGATTTTGCCTTTTAATCACATGATTGCGCTTATACGACTTTAATGTCGTATGTTATAATTACATTAAGTTTTAAACCTGCGGCATGTTGCCGCTTTTGTAAGGACAGAAAATGCGTATTATCCTTTTAGGACCTCCGGGTGCAGGTAAGGGCACTCAGGCTCAAACTTTAACTAAAGAATTCTCCATTCCGCAGATTTCCACCGGCGATATGCTGCGTGCCGCTATCAAGGCTGGTACTGAGTTAGGTCTTCAGGCTAAGGCAGTAATGGATGCAGGTAAGCTTGTTTCTGACGAGATCATTTTAGGTTTAGTCAAAGAGCGCATCGCTAAGGATGATTGCAAGAACGGCTTCCTTTTTGATGGTTTCCCAAGAACCATTCCTCAGGCTCAGGCCTTAGTTGACAATGGCATCGAGATCGACGCTGTAGTTGAACTGCAGGTTCCGGATGAGAAGATCGTCAACCGTATGTCAGGTCGCCGTGTGCACTTAGCCTCTGGCCGTACCTACCACATCGTCTACAACCCGCCTAAGGTTGAGGGCAAGGATGACGTTACTGGTGAGGATTTAGTCATTCGTCCTGACGATCAGGAAGAGACCGTAAGAGCTCGTCTTAAGGTCTATCACGATCAGACCGAGCCTTTAGTAGCTTTCTACAAGGATTTAGCTCAGAAGGGTTCTACTCGTTATTTAGCTGTTGATGGTAACCGTGACGTTGCTGTTATCGCTTGTGACATCATCTCTTCTTTAAAGAAATAAGACGATTTTTATGAAGAAAGCATGGATTTTCGGTATTTGTTTGGCCTTAGGCGTTAATGCTTATGCCGCAGTTGAGGCGCAAAAGCAGATCCCGTGCCCGTTTGGATGGTCAGTGCAACCTAATCCGAGTGCGGATAATTCTTTAAGTTATCTGACCGCCGATGGCAATTTAGCTATCAGTGTCACCTCGATTAGACCAACTTCAGATGATAAGCTGTCATCTGAGTCCTATGCGCGGGTGGCTTCGCAGCAGATGCAATGCTCACTTCCGGTCAAATCTAATTTGATTGAGGATGCGTGGAGCTTTAATTGCGAGCGCGATGAGGTTGAAGGCATAGTTTATGGTTCTTCTTCAGAATTGGTACTCTTAGCCATTTCCGGAAGAAGTCCTGATACTGAGCCGCAACTTGAAGAATTCGTGCGTTTCTTGGCCGATCAGGCTAAAAATCACTAAATACAAGATCCGGAAGCTTTAAAAACTTCCGGATTTTTTTCATCAGTATGCAAGAGGAAATCTCTAGCGAGGCTAGACACTAGAGATTTTATTTTTAGACGAAATTTCCTGTCTTAATTCTTTTCTAAATTATAAAGCTCACTGTGACTATAAAGAGCCTTTAAAATCAGCTCTAAAATCTGCATGCGTGAGCGCTTTTCATCTTCTTTAATAGGATAGCGCAGGGAATTTTGTCCTGAGAGGCGATAACCCTTTTTAGTCACTAAGGTAATGAGATATTCAGGGGAAATCTTATGCTTAGGGCCTAATTCTAAGACGCCACCATTTTCATCGCAGAGGATCTTGCTGATGCCTAAGGAAGTGGCAAGCTTTTTAAGCTTAGTAAGCTCCATCAAGTTTTCCGCAGGTGGCGGTAAGAAGCCAAAGCGATCGATAAGTTCGACCTTAAAGTCAGAAAATTCCTCAGGAGTGGCGCAAGTACCTAAACGCTTATATAAAGATAAGCGGGTATTAACATCATGGATATAGCTATCAGGAAAGAGGCAAGGCAGATGCACATTGATATCGCACTCATTTTGTGTAAGTTCAGTTAAGCTCGGCTCATGTCCTTCCTTAAGGGCGGTGACGGCAGCATTGAGCATTTCGGTATAGAGAGAGAAACCTATAGATTCAATCTGTCCTGATTGCTCCTCACCTAAGAGTTCACCGGCACCACGGATCTCTAGATCATGGGTTGCAAGCACAAAGCCTGCACCTAATTCTTCAAGGGAGGCGATGGCATCTAAGCGCAATTTAGCATCCTTACTTAAAAGGGCCTTAGGCGGGGTGAAGAGATAGGCATAGGCCTGATGATGAGAGCGTCCGACACGACCGCGAATTTGATGCAATTGTGCTAGGCCTAAATTATCGGCTCTATCGATAATAATGGTATTAGCTGTCGGTACATCAAGACCATTTTCAACAATGGTTGAGCATACCAAAAGATTAAAGCGCTGATGATAAAAATCACGCATGACGCGCTGTAATTCTTGCTCTGAAAGCTGACCGTGACCGATGCAGATACGGGCCTCAGGCACTAATTGATGCAATTGCTCGGCGCGCTGTTTAATGGTTGCGACATCATTGTGTAAATAATAGACCTGACCGCCACGGCGCAATTCACGCATGATGGCCTCACGCACAATGCTTTCAGAACTCTCTTCAACAAAGGTCTTAACGGCCAGACGATGCTCAGGGGCTGTGGCAATAATCGAAAGCTCGCGCATACCTTCCATAGCCATATTGAGGGTACGGGGAATAGGGGTAGCCGTTAGCGTTAAGATATCGACATTAGCGCGAATTTCCTTTAGGCGTTCTTTTTGTTTGACACCAAAGCGATGCTCTTCATCGACGATGATAAGACCTAAATCTTTAAATTTAACGCTCTTTGATAAGAGTTTATGGGTGCCGATAATAATATCGATTTTGCCTTCAGATACGGCTTTTAATACCTCGTTTTGGGCTTTGACACTCTTAAAGCGGGAGATAACATCGACATTGATTGCAGTACCTGCAAAACGCTCGTGGAAGTTTTGATAATGCTGTTCGGCAAGTACGGTAGTAGGCACTAATACTGCAACCTGAGCGCCTGATGAGGCTACAACAAAGGCAGCTCTTAGGGCTACTTCAGTTTTACCAAAGCCGACATCACCGCAGATGAGGCGATCCATAGGCTCAGTTTGTGCAAGATCGTTTAAGGTATTATTGATAGCTAAAAGCTGATCGGGAGTTTCCTGATAGCCAAAGCCTGCGGCAAATTCGTCTAAAGCTTTAAGATCGACTTTAAAGCTACGACCTGCATGTGAGGCTCTCTGTGCATAGAGATCTAAAAGCTCAGCGGCTACATCCTTGACCTTGTCATAGGCTTTTTGCTTTTTCTTAGCCCACAGATCTGAGCCTAGGCGGCTTAAAATGGGATTTTCACCACCACTATAGCGGGCTACCTTATTTAAGGCGGTAATAGGAATATTGAGCATATCGGAGTGTTGATACTCAATAGTCAGATACTCACCCTTAATGCCACCGATTTCTAAGGTTTTAAGACCACGATAGCGACCGATACCATGATCGATATGTACCACTATCTGACCTTCTTTAAGCTCGGAGAGGTTTTTGATAATGGTGTCATCGGAGAGATGTGAGTTCTTTTTAGCTTGCTTTTGCCTGATTACCTTAAAGCCTAAGAGATCGCTTTCTGTGACTAAGGCAAGTTTTTGCTTGTGGGAGTAAACACCTTTATCAAAGGGCGCGATGCTAAGCATGAGTTTGTCAGTACCGGCGACAAAGTCAGCTATAGAGGAAGCACTCTTGATCCCATATTTATCGATAAGGCTCTGCGGTAAAATCTCGCGTAGTGATTGCCTGCGACCTGCGGAGATGGCGGTAATGAGCAGGCGTCCCTGCTCTTTGCCGATAAATTCATCGCAAAAATCGCATAATTTAGCAGTGCTATTTTGATCTTGACGGTTAAAGCTAATTGCAGGTAAGAGCTCAAAATCTGAATTATAAGAGGCTCTTTTGTCTGTATTTATACTCTCTTTATAGAGGCTTAAGCGTTTAAATTCAGAGAGACGCTGTGAAAACTCTTGGGCGCTTAAAAAGAGTTTTAAAGGATCTAAAGGCGGATTATCGGGATTACCCTTACGGCTATGGGCACGCTCACAGGCTTCATTAAAATAAGCCTGAGCTTTGTCTTCAATATTATCGATAGTGATGATATTGAAATCTTGATGGAGATAATCAAAGAAGGTGGAGGTGCTAGCAAAGAATAGGGGCAGATAGTATTCAATACCTGAGGGAATGGCGCCTTTAGATATAGACTGATAGATGACGTGATTTTGTAAATTAGCATTAGGGAAAGCATCGCGATAATTGCTTCTAAAGACGCTGATGCCATCCTTATCTAAAGGAAATTCATGGGCCGGCAGCATGGAGATCTTGTCGATCTTTTGCAATGAGCGTTGCGTATCGATATCTAAAAGGGCAATGCTGTCGACCTCATCATCAAAGAAGTCAATACGATAGGGGCTACTCTCACCCATAGGGTAGATATCTAAAATCGAACCGCGGCGGGCAAATTCACCGTGCTCTAAGACCTCATTGACAAGCAGATAGCCATGCTCGACTAATTCTCCTTGCAGTTGATTAGGATCGCAGATCTGTCCCTTTTCTAAAAGAAAGCTTTTGCCTTTAATATAATCGCAAGGTGCAAGGCGAGACATTAATGCCGGTAGGGTAGTGATAATAATGCCGTCTTTGAGATGTGTAACTGAGGCTAAGATCTTTAATCTCTCGGAGATGAGATCTTGATGCGGCGAGAGGCGATCGTAGGGCAGAGTTTCCCAGTCGCAGAAGATCTGCATTTTAACCTTAGGCATTAAGAAGAAGAGTTCTTCTTTTAAAGTACGAGCCTCACTGCCATCATTGCAGATAATCAGCAAGGGGTTGTGATTGTGGCTCTTAATGGCGGCGATACAAAGAGAGAGGGCCGCACCCTTTAAATTGCCGATAGACTTGGGCGTGGCGGTAAATTGGGGATTTATGCCCTGAGGTAGCAGATCTGAAAGCAACATCGTTTTGTAAAATTTTTATTAAAGCAAAATAAATGGGGTATACTTCACACTTAGAGAATTTTAACGCAAAATTTTGTTTTTGTGATTTTTACCATGATTTCTAAGTCTTATTTGTGGCTTCTATTATGGGGCCTGTTTATCGGTAGCTGTGCCTACCTTATCCCTTATTTTAGCAATGATTATCGCTATTTGATGATTCAAGGTACTGATGATGTAGTGGAATCTTTTAGCGATATCGTAGTTTCACAATGGCGCCATTATTTTGAGTGGGGTGGCCGTACTGTAGCGCATCTCATCGCACAGTTCTTACTCTTTATGGGTAAGGCTTTTGCCGCCTGTGCTAGCGCCTTATGCTATGTCACCTTAGTGCTGTTTATCTATTATCACGGTTTAGGGATTAAGCCTACTTTACATAAGCTTAAATTCCTGCCTTTATTATTCATCACCATGTCACTGTGGCTTTTTGTCCGTATCTACGGTGAGGTGGTCTTTATGCTCGTAAGCTCTTGCAATTATATGTTTACTACTACTATAGTTGCGATTTTCTTACTTCCTTATAGATTATCTATAAGTGCAGATAAAGCTCAGAGCTCAATTTTAAGGGCTCTGGCCATGTTTATCTTAGGGGTGCTGTCAGGCTGGTGTAATGAAAATACCGGTTTTGCTGTCTGCCTTGTCATCGGTATTTTAGGTCTATACCTATTGATAAAAAAGCGCTTAGTGCTCTGGCAAATTACCGGTGGTATTGGTGCTGGCATCGGCTTTTTACTCTTAGTGCTCTCCCCTGGCAATGAAGCGCGTCTGCAATTTATGGAAGATGAGGGCTTTAATTTCTGGGGCCATTTACCGGCGGCTTTATCAATTTACGGCTATACCTTATTAGAGCATTTACCGTTACTATTAGCTTTAATTTATCTAAGCTATAAAGCTTTTAAAGCACAGCTCAATCGCACTTATGCGTGGTATGGCGCCTGGTGGCTCTTTTTAATGGCCTTTAGTGCTTTAAGCATTATGATTTTCTCGCCTAATTTCCCCGCCCGCTCAGCAGCGCCGTTTACGATCTTTTTGATCCCTGCAATCTTAGCTTTTGCAAATTTATTAAAAAGTCAGGGCGTGGCTTTTATCAATAAAGCTATGACTAAGCTTTTAGTAGTCTTATCTTTAATCTATGCCGTACCGACAATGGCTAATACTCTCTATTGCTATAAGATAGCTAATGAGGACAATGTAAAGCGCAGTGAAGAAATTCAAGCACAAATAGATGCCGGGGTGCGCGATTTAGTGGTCAAGCCTATGCGCGTTATGACCTCTAAATATGTCTTTGTCGGTGATGTCAGAGCGCAAAAGCAGTACTTTGGTAATTTGATTATCGCTAAGTTCTATCATGTTGACTCTATTCGGCGTAGCTGTAACTATAAGTTCCCCTCAACTATAAGTCATGATTACAATATCTGGCAGTTACCTAAGTCTGAGGGTGTTTGTACTTTAGATAGAGGCGATCCTGAGGATCCTAATGATAAGCTCAATATCGAGTATTTAAAGACTCATCCTGAGGAGAAAGCTAAACTCGATTTTAGACATTATAAAAAAGAAGCTTAGCTTTTAAATTTAGCTATTAAGCCCCGCGGTCACTTGCTGATAACGGGGTTTTTAGTAGCTAAAGATAGTGCCTTTAAAGCTTTTTTGAGCTTTATCTTTAATTTAAGCCAAGCCTTAAAGCTGTGTTTTTAAGACTTAAGCTTAGGTGTTTTTAGTGGGGCTTAAAAGGAGCAAGAATTAAAAGAAATAGCCAGTGAGTTTTTAGCTTTTTAGATTCATAAGAAAAAAAAAGCACAGGATGACAGGATCCTGTGCCTAAAGCCTAAATTCCAAATGCTAAGGCAGAGTGGACTGCCCGATGCCAACGCTCGATAATAGCGTCACGAGCATCTTTTGCAAGCTTAGGCGTAAAGGTATTGTGGATCTCCTGATGAGAAAGAATATCCTCACTGTAAAGACCGCAAGCAATACCTGCAAGAAGTCCAGCACCGATGCCGGAAAGTTCGCTTTCTTTAGGAACTACTACTAAGACGGCACTTAAATCAGCTTGTCTTTGCATAAGATAGCCATTTTTAGTAGCACCACCGTCGACATTGAGATCGGAAATCTCAATACCGCTAGATTTTTCAAGTAACTTTAAGATGTCATTTACCTGTAAGGTAATGGCATCTAAAGCCGCTCTGACAATTTCATTTTTGCCAGTTAAACGGCTCATACCGAGAATGGTACCGCGGGCGTTTGAATTAAACCACGGAGCACCTAAACCGGATAAAGCCGGGACGAAGCAGCATTTATCCTGAGGGTGAGCCTTTTTAGCTAAATCCTCAGTTTCAGCTGGGGATTTAATCAGCTTTAAATCATCCTTAAGGTAGGAGATGATGCCGGCTGAATAATTGATATTGCCCTCTAAAACATAGGTAGTTTGTCCCTGACGGCGCCAGCCTACAGAATTGACCACCCCATTTTCACAATGTGAGGGGGTATTACCGCTATTCATCATGATAGATGAGCCGGTACCATAGGTAGTTTTAACTTGACCTTGCTTTAAAGCTCCATGACCAAAGAGTGCGCCTTGTGAATCACCAATAGCACTGAAAATCGGAATAGCATGCGGCAGAATGCCTTCAAAATCGGTCATACCGAAATTGCTATCACTATCTAAAATTTCAGGTAAAGAAGATTTATCGATATTAAAAAGCTTACAGAGTTCTTCTGACCAATTGAGGCTCTTAATGTCCATAAGCATGGTGCGTGAGGCATTAGACGGCTCAGTGGCAAAGCTCTTACCATGGGTTAGACGGGCAATGAGGAAAGCATCCATATTGCTAAGGCAGAGATCGCCTGCGTCCTGAGCTTGTTTAACCTCAGGGATATTTTCTAAAAGCCAGGCCATCTTCGGCGCTGAGAAGTACTCAGATAAGGTCAGACCGGTAATTTTGCGAATATCTTGAGCTTTAGCGGCAATGTTTTCTCGCGCGATAAGCTCACAAGCGCGAGCGCATTGCCAGACAATAGCATGATAAAAAGGCTTTAAAGTCTTTTTACTAAAGCAGGCGACAGTTTCTCTTTGTACCGAGATCCCCACAGCTTTAATTTTATCGACGCTCTCGGGGTGATTTATGATCATGTCCTTGATAAGCACAATGACATTTGCATAAATTTCATCTAAATCGTGCTCGACATAGCCCTTATCATCGATGTACTGCTTATGGGCTTTGGATCTGATATCAACTAAAGCACCCTGATCATCAAGCAGCAGGGCTTTTGAGCCCTGCGTGCTTTGATCAATGCTTAGTATATAAGCATTAGCCATGGAGAATTTCCTCAGCTTTGTGGGCGATACCTTCACCGGTGAGGTGATAGTATTCAAAGACTTCCTTAGAGGTACCGGTGATTACCGGAGCATCCGGTAAGGACAGGTTGACACATTGACGCGGGCAGTTTTCGGCAACTACCTGTGAGACCATTGAGCCCATACCACCAAAAGGTGAATGCTCTTCAACGGTGATGACAGCGCGAGCATGAGTGGCAGCCTCAATGATAGCTTCCTTATCTAAAGGCTTGATACAGTACATATCAAGTACAGTAGCGGTGATGCCACGCTCTTTGAGAATAGCGGCGGCTTTTTTTGCGGGGAGAACCATTTCACCGCAGGCGATGATGGCTATATCCTCACCCTTGCATACCCACGTGGCCTTATCCATTTCAAAAGGAACATTGTCCTCAGTATAGACAGGATCTACTGCATTACGACCAACGCGGATATAAGCCGGCTCAAGGTCTTCGCAGAGCTTTTCCATCAGGAATTTAGTCTGATAGCAGTCAGAAGGCAGGTAGACACGCATGCCCGGAATTGAGCTCATGCAGGCTATATCCTGAGCGCTGTGGTGACTCATACCTAAAGCACCATAGCTGACGCCACCTGAAATACCGATGAGTTTGACATTAGTGTGAGAGTAGGCAACGTCGACTTTGCACTGCTCATAGGATCTAGCGGTAATAAAGCAAGCAGGAGACATCGGGAAGGTGCGTTTTCCCACCCGGGCCATACCTGCGGCGATACCGACTAAATCCTGCTCGGCAATACCCACCTCAACAAATTGCTTAGGGAAGGCATTAGCAAAGGGCGTAGCTGAAGCACTGCCACGAGAGTCAGAGCATAAAACAATAATATCCTTGTTGTCCTTAGCTTTTTCCATGAGGACATTGCAGATCATTTGCTTGTTTGCGATATTGGCCATGATAATTATTCCTCCGCGATCTTCTCGTCTAAGTCTTTCATGATTTGGGCATATTCCTCAGCATTAGGTACATGGTGGTGCCATGAGGCTTTATTCTCCATGACAGCAGAGCCCTTACCCTTGACGGTATTAGCTATGACCATAGTCGGTCTGCCCTTAAATACGCGGGCCTCCTCAAAGGCATAGGAGAGTTTTTCAATATCATTGCCGTCGTCGACATTGATTACATGCCAACCAAAAGCAGTCCATTTTTGAATCAGATCATCAAGGGCCATGACGTCTTCAGTGCAGCCTGAGATCTGTAATCTATTGCGATCGATAATGGCGCAGAGATTATCTAAATGATAATTAGCCGCCGCCATGGCGCCTTCCCAGACTGAGCCTTCAGCAAGCTCACCATCACCCATAACTACATAAACGCGGTTATCAGAATTATTGAGTTTCTCGGCAATGGCCATACCGGTAGCTACCGGCAGACCGTGACCTAGGGCACCTGAATTCATCTCAATGCCAGGGAGTTTATTGTTAGGGTGACCGATAAACTGTGAGCCAAATTGGCTGAACTCAGATATGACTTTTTCAATGGGGAAGAAGCCTTTTTCAGCTAATACGGCATAGAGAGACTCAACACTGTGACCTTTGGACATGATGAAGTGATCATGATTTTTGGTAGTGAAATTCTCAACGCTTACATTCATCTCTTTGAAGTATAGAGTGACTAATACTTCCATGACTGACATATCACCACCGATGTGGCCGCCCTTACCGGCAACAATCATCTCGATGACATCTTTACGTAATTTGTAAGCAAGCTTAGATAAATTTTCCATTTTTATTCTCCGCGTAAATAAGCCTTTACCTGCTCTTCAATCGGGTCGTATAAGTCGGCCTTGATACCTAGGTACTTACAAGCCTCATAGAGGATAGGTACAACATCGGCATAGACACCAACGCAGTGATGGATATAAGGACCGGTGACGATCTTCTCCTCTAAGCGTTTGATGTTCTCAACCTCAACCCACATATAGGTACCTAAAATCTTCGGACCCTCACAGCTCTTAGCATTACCTAAGAGTAAGGAGTACTCGCCATTGTCACCATCAAAGCGGGTGAGGGTGAGCTTGTCAGAGCTCTTAGCCTCAGCTGAGAGTGAACCCTCATCTGAGAAGGCGATAGGGCAGGTAAGATCAGGTTTCTCACGAGCTACGGAGAACGGCCATGGACCGCAATGCTGTAAAAGCTCGCCATTAGGATTATCCGGGTGACGGACAGTCCAGTCGGCAAAGAAGCTACGGCTCTTGTTCATGACGGCAGCCTCAGCTAATAAAGCGGTGATAGCGCCGTGAATATCGGTTTCGCAGACTACTGGAATACCCATGTCATTGAGAATGGCGTTAGCTGCGCACGGCATGATACCTAGCTCGCCTTGTAAGGCTGTCCAGCACTGAATAGCACCGGCATTGCAACCATACTTGTCGACGAGGTTCTTCATGGCATGAGCTAAGGCAGCGACAGTCTCAACCTTAGTCTTAGAAATCTTAATATTGGTGTTTTCCTGTAAGAAGGCGAGCTCTTGTTCAGCCTCTTGAGCTTTCTGAATACGACGGACTTCAGCAATAAGTTCAGGCAGCGGGATCGGGCTTAACTGAATATTGAATTTCTCTAAGAGTTCACCTTCATTGCACATGGTGGTCCAAAAATCGAAAGGACGGGGACCCATCTGCAGAATTCTGATATGGCGGAAGGTCTTAACGACATTACATACGGCCATAAAGTCACGGAGACCACGCTCAAAAACCGGATCGGATAAACGGCAGTTTGTGAGATAGGTAAATTTAATCTGGAAGCGCCGTAAGACTTTACCTGTGGCAAATAAACCGCATTGAGTGTCACGCAGACGGCGGCCATCAGGTAAAGGACGCTCATCTAAAGGACCCCAAAGTAAGACTGGGAGATTGAGCTCTTTTGCTAAACGGGCGCAGACATATTCAGTACCGAAGTTGCAGTGAGCGAGGATAATGCCGTCAACGCCTTCTTTACGGAATTTAGCGGCAATCTTGGCGACATCTTCATCGGCAAATAATAAACCTTCAGGATTGATGTCCTTGATATCGACAAAGTCGATACCGAGTTCTTCTAAACGCTTAGCGGTAAGATCGCGATACTTTAAAGCATCCGGGGCACTGAAGACGCTTCTTCTAGTCGGAACGAAACCTAATTTAATTTTTGCAGTCATGTTTGGATCTCCTTTTTATTTTAAGACGTAACGCATACAGGCTGTGAGTGCTGAGGTGGCAAAGCCTTCATTGATGGTTAGTCTTTTAATTTTGTCGATAGCAGTAGAGGTAATTACCTCAGGGCAGGTAATATCAAAGCCCTTTGCCTTAATGCTTTCCCAATCGACGATGGCAATTCTGTCGCCGGCTGTGACCTTTTGGCCGGGCTTTACTAAAGGTGTAAAGCCTTCGCCATTGAGGCTTACTGTGCCGATACCTAGATGGATTAAAACTTCTATGCCGTCATAACCGGTAATGCCATAGGTGTGCTTTTGCTCACCGATAAAGGCGATAGTTCCAGAAATCGGGGCTTTGACCTCGCCTGAGGTCGGGATGATAGCCACACCGTCACCGACAACCTTGCCGGCAAAGATTGGGCTGTCAACCTCGGTGATGCTTATCACCTGACCTGTAAGGGCAGCTAAAATGCTCTCGCCTTTTTGTGCAAATAACATGTTTAAGCTCCCTTAATTACTTGTTCTCGTTGCGAGCTTGCAGGGCCATACGGGCCTGTAAACCTCTTTGATACTGATCGATGATGACCGCGAGGACAATGACGAGACCTTTGATGATCATCTGCCAGAACTCAGAAACACCGCACATAACCATACCGTCGGAGATAACACCGATAATGAAGGCACCGATAACAGTACCAACGATGGTGCCCACACCACCCATGAGGGAGGTACCGCCTAAAACAGCTGCGGCAATGGCATTCATTTCCCAGGTATTACCAGTCATCGGGTGAGAGGCAACGAGCTGAGAGGTGGCGATGATACCGACAACAGCGGCACAAGCACCTGAGAACATATAAACTAAGATCTTGTCACTATCTACGTGGACACCGGATAAGCGGGAGGCCTTTTCGTTACCACCGATAGCTAAGATATGCCAGCCAAACGGGGTCTTACGTAAGATGATTGCGGCGATGATGGCAATGATGATGAGGATCATGACGGCAACTGGGAAGCCGGCGATATCACGGCCGAAGATTTCAAAACCGGTATTACCTAAAGCCTCTTTACCTACGAGGTTAGGGAAGGTGGCACCTGAGGAGGTGAGGTTAGCGGCACCGCGGGCGATATACATCATACCTAAGGTGGCAATGAACGGGGCTACAGCAAAACGGGTAATGATAAGACCGTTAAGCACACCTACTAAAAGACCGATGCAGATGGCGATTACGACAATGACCGGAACTGAGAAATAGATGGTATAGCCAAAAACGGTGAGACCTTGATTGATGAGAAGACCTGCAACCATGCCGGAGAGTCCGACTACAGAGCCTACTGACAGATCGATACCGCCTGTGACTAAAACATAGGTCATACCGATACCTAAGATACCGTATAAAGCTACGTGCTTGGCAATTAACAGTAAGGACTGACTGGTAAAGAAGGATGAGCTTGCAAAAGAGAAGAAGATGACCAACAGCGTCAGCACAATTAAAGTACGACCTTTGAGGATGGTCATAATCAGATCGTTTTTATTCATAATGAATTTCTCCGCAAAAATTTTGGATTAGGCTTTGTGATGGCCCATGTATGAGGCCTTGACCAAATTGTCCTGAGTGATGTCAGCGCCGGTAAATTCGGCAGTCTTGACACCGTTTGATAAAACAATGATGCGATCGGCAATGGCGATGATTTCCTCAAGCTCAGATGAGACCACTAAGAGGGAGACGCCCTTCTTAGCGTATTGATAGATGAGCTTAAAGATTTCAGTCTTAGCACCGATATCGATACCACGTGAGGGTTCATCTAAAAGCATGATCTGAGGACCGGTGAGGGCACCTTTAGCAAAGACCACCTTTTGTTGATTACCGCCTGATAAGGAGAGGATGGGTAATTCCTTATCGGCAACTTTGATATGAACCTCGCTAATCATGGAAGCGACGGCATCGCTTTCTTTCTTGCTATCGATAAGACCTAGGGAATTGGTGTATTTACCGATATTAGAGAGCGCGATATTTTTATCAATGCTCATAGTCTGCACGAGGCCATCGCGCTGACGATCTTCAGGAAGCCAGGCAAAGCCTTTTGCAATCTGCTCAGGTACGGTACCGACATCGATCTTCTCGCCATTGAGTTTGATGTCACCTGTATGGTTTGGACGCATACCCATGATGCATTCAAAGACCTCAGAGCGACCTGCGCCTAAAAGGCCATAAATACCTAAAACTTCACCCTTGTGGAGATTGAAGGAAACATTATTAAGTAAGAAACCGCCACCGCTCTTAGGTAAGGAGAGGTTATTGACCTCTAAAACAGTCGGGGTTTTAGCCCAGTCAACAGCAATATCACGCTTAGGATAGCTCTTGCCTTCACCTACCATCTGTTTGACGATCCACGGTACGTCGATCTCCTTAACCTTAGCCTCAGCAACTAGGCGGCCATCACGGAAGATGGTTACATAATCACCGATACGCATCAGCTCCTCTAAGCGGTGGGAGATGTAGACGATGGAGATACCAGAGGCGGTAAGCTCACGCATGATATTGAATAAAACCTCAACCTCTTGCTCAGATAAGGAGGAGGTCGGCTCATCCATAATTAAGATCTTTAAATTAGGAATGAGGAGATTGCGGGCAATTTCGATCATCTGCTGCTGACCTACACGCAGATCACCGACCATAGTGTCAGGATCGATAGGGTAGTTCAGACGCTTTAAAACCTGAGTGGCAAGCTTACGGTGCTCGGCATCATCTAAGATACCGCCGTGAGTACGCTCAGAGGCCATAAACAGGTTCTGAAAGACGGTCATATTCGGGAATAAGCATAATTCCTGATGAATAATGGCAATACCTTCGCGACGGGCATCAACGGTAGAGTTAAACTCAACCTCGCGACCTTGCAGATAGAGCTTACCTGCAGACTGCTTTTCAATACCAGCGATGATACGCATGAGGGTGGATTTACCGGCGCCGTTTTCACCGATAAGGACGTTAACCTTGCCACGCTTGATGTCAAAGGAGACTTGATCTAAGGCCTTAGTACCGGGGTAGATCTTGTCGATCTTTTCAGCGTGCAGGTAGATTTCTTCTTGTTGTTCGCTCATGGGAACTCCTACTTAACGCTCAGAGATACCGGGGTGATCTGTAAGGTTTTACCGGCACCAACGGTAAAGCAACCGACAAACTCGACATTCTTGCCGGCAAGGGCTTCCATATCGATCTTAGAGAGAATGTCGCGGGTGATAAGCTCGTGGAAAGCTACAGATACCTGTGCCCACTCGATCTGATTTTTATAATCTTTGTAGGAAATAAGGCTGATGGAATCGCGGACGGCCGAACCTTTAAATACCGGACCAATCTGTAATCTTGTCTTGAAAGAAGAGTCGATACCCGGAACATCTAATCCTAAGTAACCGGCGCGTAATTTGTTTTTAACAACATTGATGGTGCCTTCGCCTTTGACAACAAAGGATAATTCGCCTGAGTCACCCATAGAGTAGTGACCGTATTTTTTAGCAACACTCTTAAAGTCACCATTAGCCTCAGTGATGAGGGTCTTTAAATCAACGGCGTCTTTAGAGAAGTAATCATGGGCCTTTTCATTCCAGAATTTGGTGGCCTCTTCAGTAGGGTTAAAGGCTACCTCACCTGTCAAGGTAGCTTCCTGTCCTTCCTTAACAACGGTAGCAGACATACCAGCGTAGGCTAGGAATAAAAGCGCAACCACGGTTGCAATTAGGCTCTTTTTACTCATAATCTTTCCAGTTTTAAGACAAAGCAGTGGCGTTCCAATTAAGGACGTAGTCTTTTTTTTAATGATTTCATATAGATGCCGCCAGGATGGCGGCACCTCTTTTAAGATTTAATTACTTGCTTAAAGAGAAGTCGTTAAGCTGCTTGGCATTGTCAACAGTGATGATTTCGCAGTCGATGAGCTGCTTCTCGCTCTTGCCAGTAGAACCGGTCTTTAAATACTGATCGGCCTGACGTACAGCCATCTCTGCAATTAATGCGGCCGGTTGCATGGCAGTAGCGGTCATATTGCCGGCGAGGATTTCGTCACGAGCATCGTTAGAGCCGTCAACACCGATGATGTGGAGGGTCTTACCTGCGGCCTTAATGGCGGCTGCGGCACCTACGGCCATATTGTCGTTACCTGAGATTACACCCTTGAGGTTAGGGTAGGACTGTAAGATGGTCTCCATCTTCTGATAGGCAAGGTTCTGATCCCAGTTTGCAGTCTGAACAGCTACCATCTTCATATCAGGATACTGATCGATAACCTCGTGGAAAGCGGTAGAACGGGTTTGAGCGTTAGTATCGGAGTCAATACCCATGAGCTCAGCGTATTCACCAGATTCTTCCATAGCCTCAACGAAGACTTCAGCGGCACCCTTAGCTCCTTGGTAGTTGTTAGCTACGATTTGAGCGATGGCGATACCTTGCTCATTGATTTCACGGTCGATTAAGAAAGTCGGGATGTTGTTATCAGCAGCACGCTTTACAGCAGCTACAGTAGCATCAGCACCAGCATTGTCGCAGACAATGGCAGCAGCCTTATCGGAGATCGCGGTCTCAAATAACTCAGACTGTTTAACCGGACTATCGTCGTGAGAAACCATCTTGACGGTATAGCCTAATTCAGTTGCAGTCTTAGCAGCAACCTCAGCCTCGGTCTTAAAGAACGGGTTAGAGTGAGACGGGGTGATGATGTACATAATGTTAGAACCGCCACCGGTTAAAGGGGCTTTAGCATCAGCTGCATAGGCAGAAAATGCAGTGGCAGACATTACCATGGCAAAGGCGGCGCACATTTTAGTTAATTTCATCGCAAGACTCCTTAAATATGTTTTTTTGTTCTTTCAAATCCTGTAAATATTCACAGGATTTTTATAGTTTTTTAACACTTAGGATTATAGAAATTTTGCCTTGCACCTGATGTCATTTAAATCGATAAAATGTCAAAAAACTATTTTTTGATAAATTTTTTTTGTGTTTGCGATCGCAATTTGAGGCGATGTGAGTGGAAATGAAATTGTGTAAAGACCTAGAGATTGCTTTTAAAAATTTGACGATATTCACATATATGAATAGTTAAGTATTTAATTTAAAGAAAGAAAAATAAAGGAGGGTGAAAAAATTACTATCTTTAGGATTAGGTCCTAACTCAGATTTTGTAGAAAAATATTCCATAAAGAAATGCAAAAAACTACAAAATCT